>PJEL010000299.1_pt1 | contig 59191 bp, 48 predicted proteins | sample 1853271 | NCBI WGS metagenome assembly PJEL01 (sample SAMN08108733, study PRJNA415343) | Invertebrate metagenome, whole genome shotgun sequencing project. | host: Globobulimina | place: Sweden: Gullmar Fjord | collected 2015-08
CTCAAGAAGATACTACCGAAATATTTCAAGAATATTATCTACAATAAAACGTTTATTCCTTCTTTTTGCGAAAACTGGGTATTCGCTACAGCTGAAGTAAAGATCCGCAGATAAAAGCTGTGTTATTTTTCCTGTATTACATGGATAATACACCGGTCCTGCAAAGTACGGATAAATCTTGACAGGGGCATCGGAATGATGTTAATTTGTATGGTTGATCGAATGCTTTGTTTGCGGATCAAATAAACCTCATAAACTAAACGGTACTTTAAATATGGCAGCTGACTACAAAGATACACTAAATCTACCAAAGACAGAATTTCCGATGAAGGCCAATCTGGCTAAAATGGAAATGGAAATGCTGGAGTTCTGGAAGAAAAACGAGATTTACCCGAAGATGCAGACTAAGGACAGAGCAAAGTCGTATATTCTGCATGACGGACCTCCATATGCCAACGGACACCTTCATTTGGGACATGCCCTGAATAAAATCCTCAAAGACATGATTATTAAGTTCAAGGCCATGAATGGGTACTATGCGCCATTCGTTCCAGGCTGGGACTGTCATGGACTACCCATTGAACATCAGGTGGACAAAAAACTTGGATCAAAAAAACGGGACACATCAATTATCGATAAAAGAAAGTTATGCAGGGAGTACGCTGCAAGATTCGTGGATATTCAGAGGGATGAATTCAAGCGTCTCGGAGTGTTCGGTGATTGGGATAATCCTTATATAACAATGAATTACAGTTATGAAGGTACTATCGTCAAAGAGTTCAACAAGTTCATGAAAAATGGGTCTGTTTATAAAGGTAAAAAGCCTGTCCACTGGTGTCCGAACTGTGTAACAGCTCTTGCCGAGGCAGAAGTTGAACATGCTGATAAGGAATCTCCATCAATATATGTGAAGTTCAAGATCGAGGACCCAACCTGTAAAATTGATATTGCCAAAGGAATGAACTTTGTAATATGGACAACAACACCCTGGACTATTCCTGCTAATATGGCCCTCGCGCTACACCCGGACCTTCCATATACAAAGGTCACGATAAATAATGGTGAAGAGCTGCTGCTTGCTGAGCAACTGGTCAAAGAATGCATGGAGAAGACCGGCTATACAGAGGAAGAATACAAAACAGAAGGAACATGGTCCGGCAAGGAACTTGAGGGGATTATTTGCAAACACCCCTGGATTGACCGGAAAGTAAAAACCATCCTCGGAGAACATGTAACCCTTGAACAGGGAACAGGTGTTGTTCATACAGCACCCGGACATGGTGAAGAAGACTTTGAAATAGGCCAGCAATATGGCCTTGATATATACACACCAGTTAATGACAGGGGCATTTTCACAGAGGATGTTGATGAATTTGCCGGGCAGTACGTCTTTAAGGCAAATCATGAAATAATCAATAAACTCAAAGACATAGGCGCCTTACTTGGTGATTCCATCCCTGTATTGCATTCATACCCTCACTGCTGGAGATGCAAAAAACCCGTAATCTTCAGGGCAACAGAGCAATGGTTTATTTCAATGGAAAAAAATGATCTCAAGAAGCGCGCCCTGGAAGAGATCTCTAAAACAGCATGGGTCCCTAAATGGGGAATGGACCGGATCAACGGCATGGTAGAAAACAGACCTGACTGGTGCATTTCAAGACAGAGATCATGGGGGGTCCCGATAACACTGATCCAGTGCGAGTCATGTGGAGAATTCATTAATGATACTGCTGTTATGGATAATATAGAGCAAGAGGTCGAAAAGGCCGGGGCAGACGTATGGTTTGAAAAAACCGCCGATGAACTGATACCGGAAGGATATTCCTGCAAAAAGTGCGGTTCAGGCAATTTCAATAAGGAAACCGATATCCTCGATGTCTGGTTTGATTCAGGGGTAAGCCATGCTGCAGTCGCAGAAGCTGATCCAAGGCTCGACAGCCCGGCAGACATGTACCTTGAAGGAAGTGACCAGCATAGAGGCTGGTTCCAGAGCTCACTCCTCGCCTCAGTCGGCACAAGAAACAGGGCGCCTTACAAGTCCGTATTAACTCATGGCTTCGTTGTAGACGGCAAAGGGAAAAAGATGTCAAAATCAATCGGCAACGTTATATCTCCCCAGGAAATAACGAAAAAACACGGGTCTGAAATTCTGAGACTCTGGTGTTCATCCGCAGATTACAGAGAAGACATGAAGATCTCAAATGAGATAGTTGCACGCCTTGTTGATGCATACAGAAAAATAAGAAATACTTGCAGATTTTTACTCGGGAATATAAAGGATTTTGATCCGTCACAGACTGGTCTGCAGGAAATCAATAAGGACGACCTTCTCGAAATTGACAGGCTGGCATTAAGCATGCTCCAGAGCCTGATAGAAAAGGTGAGCAATGCTTATGAAACATTTGCCTTTTATGAGGTCTATCATGCTGTTTATCAGTTCTGCATAACAGACATGAGCTCTTTCTATCTGGACATCCTGAAGGACAGGTTATATACATTCAAAACCGATTCAAAGGAAAGAGTCGCTGCCCAGGCAGTCCTGTATAACATATTGATTTCATTGACTAAATTAATTGCTCCCATCCTTTCATTTACTTCCGAAGAAATATGGCGGTATATACCTGGCGAAAAAGAAGAGAGCATTTTCCTGGCTGATTTTCCTGTCGTTGATTCCAGCTTAATCGACAAGGAACTTGAGGAAAAATGGAAACACCTTTCGAATGTACGTAATGAAGTCAATAAGGCCCTTGAGATAAAACGTCAGGAGAAGCTAATTGGAAACGCACTTGAAGCCAAAATAACATTATTTGTAGACAGTGCCTTATTAAAAGTACTTAATGAACAGGGCGAATTTCTTCCCGCATTATTCATTGTTTCTACTGTAGATGTTCGGGATATTTCCGATGCTGTTGAAACTGCACATAAGAGCACAGAATTGGACAATCTCTCAATTCAGATAGAAAAAGCAGATGGTGAGAAATGCCAGCGGTGCTGGAACTGGGACATAAGTGTAGGGAAATTTGAGGAACACCCGGAAATTTGCGAAAAATGCCATAAAGTGCTAATGTCTTGAAAAAACAAGCAATTATAGCATTAATATCCTCATTTATCGTATTATCCGATTATATTACAAAGAAAATCATCGTGGCCAAAGTTATGCCATTTGAGTCAATTGATCTTCTCCCGTTTTTGAGAATCGTACATTACACAAACAAAGGGGCAGCATTCGGTATGTTCGCTAATCTGGGAAACACCTTTTTTCTGATCATATCTATAATAGCTATATTATTTATCATTTTGTACGCTTCAAAACTCCCTAAAGGTCTTGAGCTTTATGCCCTATCATTGATTCTCGGCGGCGCTATTGGTAATCTCATTGACAGGATTAGAATAGGAAAAGTAATAGATTTCATTGATGTATTCGTTGGTAACTGGCATTGGCCCGCTTTTAATGTCGCTGACTCTGCCTTAACAATAGGAATTATTCTCTTTGTCTTGTCCAGTTTCATGCAAATGCGCAATCAAAATTAAATTTGTAATCTCCTCTTAATTATTTTAAAATATAATAGTACTACGGTTTAATTTCTATAATGTAATACAGGTGATTAGGAATGAATAAAACACTTAACACATCCGACATTTCAAAAAAAGAAAACAACAAATCAAAATTTAGATGTTTTATCGACAGACAATCAGATAAGTTAAAGAACCATCAATTCAGATGTCCTGTATGCAGAGAGTCTTTCCAAGGAATTTCTGCACTCGGATCACACCTCAAAGATCACTGTACTTGATAGTCAGCAATGGTCAGCTGTAAGTTGACCGCGTTACTAGGCTTTTTTGCCAAGTGGCAGGTAAGCTTTCGGATTTAAAGAATAATCAGAAATATTTCCTTTTATGAATTGATGATATCCTGCAGCAGCTATCATCGCCGCGTTATCCGTGCAAAGACGAAGTGATGGCAGATATGTCTTAATCCCATTTGCAGATGTTTTATCTAACATGCCTTCTCTCAGCGCTCTGTTTGCAGCAACCCCTCCTGATAGCACAATGCTTTCTACACCTTTCAGTTTTGCAACCTCAATAGCCCTGTCAGTTAATACATCTACGACTGAAGCTTGAAAACCGGCAGCAATGTCCTCTTTCCTGGATTCAGGATGTTTTTTCACATAATTCAATACAGATGTTTTCAATCCACTGAAACTAAAATCCAGCCCCTTCTTAAGCTTTGCCCTCGGGAATCTAATAGCCTCCGGATCACCCATTGACGCCATTTTATCAATTATAGGCCCTCCTGGATATCCAAAACCCAGAAATTTAGCAACTTTGTCATATGCTTCACCTGCCGCATCATCTCTTGTTCTTCCTATCTCGGAATACTCACCAAAATCCTCCACAAGATATATACTTGTATGTCCGCCCGATATTACAAGTGCAATAAAAGGGAATTCAGGTTTTTCCTCTAAAAAAATGGAACAGATATGCCCTTCAAGGTGATTTACCGCAACCGTAGGTATCTTATGAACATAGGAAAGTGATTTTGCAAAGCAACTGCCAACAAGCAGCGAGCCAATTAAACCAGGCCCATATGTGAAGGCAATAGCAGAGATATCCTGAAATTTAACATTTGCGATATTAAACGCTTCATCAACAACCGGCAAAATCATCTCAATATGCCGTCGAGACGCAAGTTCCGGTACTATTCCACCATACTTATTATGAATCATGTCCTGATTTGATACTACATTCGAGACAATTACAGACCCATCTTCAACTATCGCAGCTGAGGTATCATCACAGGATGTATCTATTCCAAGAAGTAACATTATTTATTCAAACTCTCTCTATTTTTTTCTCCTATGGAATTTAGCACAATTCTCAGAAAACAGTCAATTCAGACTCTTTCGCTATTTCATGTTCCACGTGGAACATTATATTAAACACTCCCCATGTCCACCCATTTTACATCATAAACCCCAATGTTGATAATTCAAATTACAACCCTCAAACCACTCACCATAACATGATAATTGCATTTCACACAGCCACTAAACTAACACTTTTTCAACACCAATATCATGCAAGGTCTAAACTCCATCAAACTATAACTGTGCGAATGCATTGCCTTTATAAGACATTTTGATTATTGTTCCACGTGGAACACGTGTTTATTGTGGATAACTACTAACGCAATTAGTCACATTGCTTTTACATTATGTATAACTTGTTGATATTCTTTACATTTCAGTATAATTACAGTGCGCCCCCGATTCCAATCATCTTGAAGCGACATGCCGTCAAATATCAAATTCAACTTACTCTCATACATAACTCATTCAGTATCATTGAGTTGCATTCAGAGTATATTCAGATGATCGTTATACACATATTTCAACATAATCAGAAAATGACCTATAAAGGACATCAAAGAACACCATTAAAATTAAAAGAAAAGCACAACAATGCAACAGCAGCATCATAAGTGCTTTTTTCTTTTTGTTTTCTTGCACTTACAGGTTTTCGTGGCTTTTCTCAACAGACAAACCTGGAAATCCCTGCTCGTCTTAAAGAGATCAAATAAATAATTTCATACTCTATCGGAATGACCAAACCTTGAAGTTTTCCGAGAAATATAATAAATTTGATATAGGTTATTGTATAGACCAGTGATGCAATGAAAATAAATCAATTTGGAGGCACTATTGTTAAATAAATCTAATCCATCTGAAACTTCTGCCTGGAAAAACCTTTCAGAACATTTTGAGACAATGCAAAAAAGACATATGCTTAATATGTTTAATGAAGATAAGGAGAGGTTTTCCCGTTTTTCATTACAATTTGAAGATATATTGCTGGATTACTCCAAGAACATTATTAATGATGAAACTCTTTCCCTACTCTTAAACCTGGCTGATGAAGTTAACATCAAAGACGCCATAGAGAAAATGTTCACCGGAGATAAAATCAACGAGACAGAGAACAGGGCAGTGCTTCATACAGCATTAAGGAACCGTTCAGGCAATCCAGTATATGTTGATGACAAAGACGTCATGCCGGACATAAATGCCGTACTAGAAAAAATGAAGGAATTTTCGAGCAGTGTCATTTCTGGTGAATGGAAAGGGTATACAGGTAAATTTATTACGGACATTGTAAATATCGGTATCGGGGGATCCGACCTTGGGCCCGTTATGGTAACCGAAGCACTGAAACCTTATGCAAAGCCAAATATTAAAGTGCATTATGTCTCTAATATTGACGGAACTCAAATCAGCGAAACACTGAAAAATTTATCGCCTAAAACCACCCTCTTCCTTATCGCATCAAAGACATTTACAACACAGGAGACTATGACCAATGCACATACTGCACGCAAATGGTTTCTTGAGTCTGCAGTGAATGAGTTACATATAAAGAAGCACTTTATCGCCCTCTCAACCAATACATTAGAAGTTGAAAAATTCGGTATCGACCCAAATAACATGTTCGCATTTTGGGACTGGGTAGGCGGCAGATACTCACTCTGGTCTGCAATAGGCCTTTCAATCGCCTGCGCTATCGGTTTTGATAACTTTGAAGAACTACTTGAAGGCGCATACGCAATGGACAGGCATTTCGCTGAAACTCCGTTAGATAATAACATTCCTGTTATACTTGCGCTTTTAAGCATCTGGTACATCAATTTTTTTGGTGCAGAAACTGAAGCTATATTACCCTACGACCAATACATGCACAGATTCCCGGCTTATTTTCAACAGGGCAACATGGAAAGCAACGGTAAATACGTTAGTAGAAACGGAGAGGACGTTCCGTATCAGACAGGCCCTATCATTTGGGGAGAACCCGGGACAAACGGACAGCATGCGTTTTATCAGTTAATTCATCAAGGGACCAGGATGATTCCGTCTGACTTTATCGCACCTGCTATTAGCCATAACCCTGTAGGGGATCACCATAAAATTCTTCTCTCCAATTATTTTGCCCAGACAGAGGCATTAATGAGCGGTAAATCCAGAGATGAGGTTATAGAAGAACTTAAGGCCGCAGGTAAAAGTGATGAACAAATAGCAAGACTTGCACCATACAAGGTATTCAAGGGCAACAAACCTACTAATTCAATATTATTCCGAAAACTGACTCCAAGGACCCTCGGAAGTCTGATCGCAATGTACGAACATAAGATTTTTATTCAGGGAGTTATCTGGAACATATTCAGCTTTGACCAGTGGGGGGTTGAACTCGGCAAGCAGCTGGCTAATAATATACTGCCGGAGCTAAGTGGTAATGATCCCTTGGATATGCACGATTCATCAACTAGCGGATTGATACGCGCTTTTAAGCAAATGAATAACAATTCACCTCAATCATAACTGTTTTTTATCAATTGGAATTTACTATTGATTTGATACGGGTTTTGTCATTTGGCATTTAATGGCTCTTGTCCAGAAGCCTTTACTTCCAGCCTCTTTATCCTACTTAAAAGCGCTACTTTTTCATTCCGGAAATCCTCTATCATCTGAGCGATCTCTGTCTCTTTTTCTACAAGTTTTTCATGTAGCGTAAACGCGTAAAAACCAGCACCGCCCAATCCTATAACTAATAGAATAATAAGTATTTTTATCCCAATCGATGTCCCGTATCTTTCATGGTGTTCAAGGTCCAGTTCTAGACGAGTCTTGTCAGCCATAACTATTTATACCTCTTTACCTCAAACCTGAAAAGTTCTATTTTTTCTCCGAGATATATCCCCGCCTTCATGGATGCAATACTGATTTGCTCATCAACAGAATTAACGCCATCAAGATCAGGGAGCAAAAGGCCCTTTCTATCTCCGCTTTTAACGATAACACCATACTTTTTGTGATCAAGTTCCTTCTTACTCATAATGAGCTCAGGTTCCGAAAGAACGTCTACAGTGTATTCAAGTTCATCAAGCTCTGAAGAATCAACCGGATTGAATCGTGGATCCTGCGTTGCGGCGCTTACAGCATTATTAATTATTTCTTCCGCAATGTTTTCTCTTGATGGCTGAAATGTCCCGATACAGCCCCTGAGTTCGCCTTTTTTCTTTAAGCATACAAAGACCCCAGCCCTTACAGCCATCTCCGGCCCGGGAGCAGTAGCCAGCTCCAGAATTTTTCCATTGCTTATATATTTTTCAACAGACTCTTTGGCAAGTTTTACAAAAGGATGCATAATTTAATAAATACTCAAAACTCAATATTCAAGATTCAACAAAAAACAATTCTCTTTTTGAATATTAATTTTTGAATTTTGAATTATTTTTTCCTTGTTATCACATAATCCGCTATAGTAAGCAAGGACTCTTTTTCCATGGAATCCTCAAATATATCAAGCTCAGACTTGGCTTCCATTATGAGACTTTCAGCCTTTTCATATGATTGTTTTATTGAATTATACTTATTAAACAATGACTTAACGTAGTCTAGATCGCTTTCTGTAATACCTTCAGCACTCAATATTCGCTTAATCTCAACTACTTCATCAGCTTCAGCATCCCTCAATAAATAAATGAGAGGCAGGGTAATTTTACCTTCTTCCAGGTCTTTACCGAGGTTTTTTCCAAAAGTCTTTTCTTCAGCCATGTAATCAAGATTGTCATCTGAGATCTGAAAAGCAAAACCGAACTTCAGTCCAAAAGATTCCAGGGCATTAATCTCTTCCATTGAAGCATCACCGAGAACTGCTCCTCCCTTGCATGCTGCTGACATCAATATGGCTGTCTTTCCCTGGATAATTTTCATATAATCATCTTCTGTCATATCAGGATTCCCCTGCTTACTTAGCTGCACAAGTTCACCTTCACTCATCTTGGCCGTCGCAGTACACAGGGCATCCATAATCATCTGCTTACCGAGCAGGTTTGCAAGACGTAATGCGTTTGAATAAAGAAAATCCCCTACCAGAACTACAACCTGATTACCCCATAAAGAGTGCGCGGAAGGCTTGCCCCTCCTGATATCAGCTCCGTCAACTATATCATCATGTATGAGAGAAGCGGCATGGATAAATTCAACGCTGCTGGCGAGCGTACTGACCTTGTCACCCCTGCAATCAAACAACCTTGAACAGAGAATAGATAGAAATGGCCTGACACGCTTACCACCTGCGGAAAAAATATGATTCCCAACAGTAGAAATAGCAGGTGCCACTGTTCCAAGCGCCTCTTTTATCTTTTCCTCAGCAAGGTCAAGGTCTTTTTTGTAATATTCCCAGATCTCCGGAATTGTCATTGTTTTCATTTTTATTAACGTTGTCCGTATCCATTATCCGTCATCCGTTTACGGTCAAACGGACAACGGTCTCCGGATAACGACTGAACTATTCTCCTATTTTCAACATAATTGATTCCAGATCTGTACCTGGTTCATTCAATTTATGCAGGTCTTCAGGTTTAAAAACCCCTTTTTCGGTAATTATACCGGTTACATATTTCGCCGGTGTTACATCAAAGGCTATATTCCTGACCTTTACTCCATCAGGAGCTATCTGGCAATCAAAGACATGCGTTACTTCCTCAGGACCCCTTTCTTCTATCGGGATCAGGTCCCCATGTGCTAAGGAAAAATCAATGCTGCTCAGTGGTGCTGCAACATAAAACGGGACATTATTCTCCTTGCAGAGTACTGCCAGAGAATATGTGCCTATCTTGTTTGCAACGTCACCATTGGCAACTGTCCTGTCTGTACCGACTATCGCGAGGTTTATCTCTCCCTTTCTCAAAAGAGCCCCAGCTGTATTGTCAGTTATCAAAGTAACGGGAATATTGTCCTCCATAAGTTCCCATGATGTCAAGCGGCAGCCCTGCAAGACCGGCCTTGTTTCATCAGCAATAACATCAATTTTCTTGCCCTGTTCTACAGCAACCCTTATAGGTCCGGTTGCTGTCCCATAACCACCTGTTGCGAGCGAGCCAGCGTTACAGTGCGTAATGATAGTATCACCGTCTTTGATAAACTGCGAGCCCCATTTGCCGATTGTCTTATTGATCTCAATATCCTCGGCAAGGATCTTTTGTGCCTCATCAGTCAGGAGTTCTTTTAGCCTGCTTACAGATTCGCCCTTATTCGCAATTAAAAACTTCCTTGTCCTCTCAACCGCCCATTGAATATTCACGGCCGTAGGCCTCGTTTCAAGGAGTTCCTCGAAAATCGGTTCCAGTCCCTTTAAAAAATCATCATAATTATCAGCATTAATCGCTTCAGCACCGATCGCTATGCCCATTGCGGTTGCTATACCTATGGCAGGTGCGCCCCGGATCCACAACTTTTTAATACCCTCGGCTACCATATGATAGTCCGTTAAATCTGCATAGTAGACTTCTCTCGGAAGCCTGGTCTGGTCCAACATCTTCACTACTCCATCAACCAGTTCAATAGTCTTTACCATTTATCTCTCCTTATATGGTCATATTTATATTCGGCAGTATTGTCATTATAATCAATGCTGTTGTAAGTACAATTATAGTAATCACCGTCGCCCATGAAATATAATTATGCCTTTTTGTGTTAACAAATTCTCCCATAATCCTTCTATTATTAACAAGTGATAACGCAAATACAAATACAAAAAGAAGAAAAATGCCGTGTAATACGGGGGCCTACCCCTACACGATCTTTCTTTTTTAAGACAATAGGAATATAATTATCGTATTCCAACCGTTTACCGGTTATTAACCAATAGTAATTAAATGAACATGGGCTCTGACAAATCAAAAAATAAACTGCTCAAGCGTGTATGGGGCATGCTCCCTTCACTCACTCTCGTTTTACTAATAATAATTATTTTTACCCTTTCTTCACGCATAAGCAGCGAGAGTGATCGAATTAAGGCAGAAAAACTCGCAGCCCTTCACAAGGAACGTCCCCCTGTAAACGTAGTGGTCCTTGACCTGATACCCATGCCAATACATGACCGCCTTGACCTCCCAGCGCAGGTTGAACCATGGGTTGAACTTAAGGTGCTTGCAGAAGTAACGGGCAAGGTAATAGCTTTGTCTGCAGCTGAAGGTGATTTCGTAAATAAAGGCGAACAGATCGTACTTCTTGATCCACGGGATTATGAAAATACACTCACCTCAATCAGGGCAGAGTATAAACTTGCTCAAATCAATCTCAATCGAACAAAAGAGCTCCTTGCGGAGAAACTCATAACAAGGGCACAGCTCGATTCTGATACAGCCAGAGTCGAGACACTCGCTGCATCACTCAGGAACGCCGAACTTAAGCTTGAAAGATGCAGTATAAAAGCACCGATTTCAGGAATTATCAACCACCTTGATGCAAAAGAAGGCCTCTACCTGAATGTTCAGGACCCTGTAGCAATAATGCTCGACATCAGCAATGTAAAGGTAAGTGTGGGAATCCCTGAATCAGATATTGATGAAGTCAGGCAGCTTAGCAATTTTAATATAACCATAGACGCCCTGGATAACAGGACTGTCAAGGGTAAAAAGTATTTCGTATCAAAGAGCCCGGAATCATTTGCCCACCTTTATAAGCTTGAAATTGAAGTCAGTAATCCCGGAGAAGAGATACTTCCAGGCATGTTTGCAAGAGTAAATATAGTAAAAAAAGAAGTGAAAGAAGGGATATCAGTTCCCCTTTATTCAGTAATAAGCCGCAGCAGAGAACAATTTGTATTAACAGAGAACAACGGTAAAGCAGAGGTCCGCCACGTTGAAACAGGCATCCTAGAAGGATGGAGGATGCAGATTACAAAAGGTCTTGCCAAAGGCGATCGCGTTATTGTCGTGGGTCAAAGGGACGTTGACGAAGGACAGGAAGTTAATGTTGTCCGGAGTGTAACGGACCCGGAGGACCTCTTTAAATGATACTCTCCGATTCGGCCGTACGCCAGAGGATAAGCGTAATGGTGCTGGCCGTAATCATCCTGGTCTTCGGGGTTTATTGTTACCAGATCTTGCCGAGGGAGGCCGATCCCGATATTACTATTCCCTTTGTCTTCGTATCAACAGACTACAAGGGGGTGTCCCCGTCCGACATCGAAACGTCCATTACCATCCCTATTGAGAAAAAACTCAAAGGCCTTGAGGGCATAAAAAATATCAATTCCATAAGTTCTGAAGGGCAATCCTCCATAAGCATAGAATTCGTAACCGGTACAGACATAGACAATGCCATTGAAAAGGTCAGAAACAAAGTAGATGAAGCAAAGAATGATATCCCGTCCGATCTCGAACAGGACCCCTCTGTATTTGAAGTGAATTTTTCCGAAATGCCTATAGTAGTATTTTCTCTGTCCGGTCCCTGCGGCAACCAGTGTCTGAAAAAGATAGCGGACGACATCGAGGACGAGATAGAGGCCATTCCGGGAGTTCTGGACGTTACAATTTCAGGGGCACTTCAAAGAGAGATACGCATCGAGATCATGCCCGAAAAACTGGCCTTTTACAATATACCTATTACCGCATTTCAACAAGTTGTCTACAGTGAAAACCAGAATATTTCCGGAGGGGCCATACACCTTGGCGACGGACGTTTTCAACTAAGTGTCCCTGGTGAGTTCAATACCCCGGAAGAAATATACGGTCTGGTAGTAGGCACCCATAACGGCCAACCTGTTTACCTTAAGGACCTTGCCAGAGTAGTAGACGGGTTTAAAGATGAGTCCGGCCGTTCACGACTCAATGGAAAGGAATCAATCAACCTTGCTGTAAAGAAGCGGGCCGGGGAAAACATAATCGGGATAACTGACAGGGTCGATGACATACTAGAACGCCTCAGTCCTGAATGGCCAAAGGGCACAGAGATAATAAAGGTAATGGACAAGGCCAAGGACATAAGGATGATGGTCGCGGACCTCGAGAACAATATTCTGTCCGGCCTTATGCTGGTAATCCTTGTAATATTCTTTGCCCTGGGTATCAGAAATGCAGTCCTTGTAAGCCTTTCGATTCCGTTTTCAATGTTTCTCTCCTTTATTGTCCTGTATATAATGGAGATCACATTAAATATGGTTGTGCTCTTCAGCCTGACTCTTGCACTCGGCATGCTTGTGGACAATGCCATTGTGATCATCGAAAATATATATCGCTACATAGACCAGGGAGTATCCCGGGTTCAGGCTGCCATGAAAGCAACATCCGAGGTGGCCTGGCCTGTTATAGGCTCTACAGTTACAACGCTTGCGGCATTCTCGCCGATGATATTCTGGCCCGGCATAATGGGAGAATTCATGAGTTACCTCCCTATTACCCTTATTGTGACTCTTTCATCAAGTCTTTTTGTTGCAATGGTCATTAACCCGGCACTCGCTGCTTTTTTTATGGAAACAAAAAAACACCCTATGAGTCTCGGTGCTGAAGCAGCTGCAGATGCCGGAGAAAAACCCATTGAGATAAAGGGGCCCTTTTTAACTCTTTACTCCAGGATGCTCAGGAGTGCGCTCAACCACCGCATCGTAGTGGTACTGATATCTTTTGCAATCCTGGTACTTCTCTTTCAGGCATGGCTTCTGGTTGTAGGTCTTGAAAAGCCAGTCGAGTTCTTCCCGCATATTGACCCTAAGTCAATGTACGTAAATATCGATGTGCCTGAAGGGGCGGGACTTGACTACAATGACCGGATACTAAAGCAGATTGAGATGCACATTAATGGTTCTGCCAATATGGATACAGCCACTACCGAACGTTTTAAGGCATCCTATAAAACTAAACTTCATAAAAACATCAGAGGGGAAGAATACAGCGGTCCAAGCGATCTTGAAAACATAGAGTATATTTATGCAAGTTCAGTGGCCGTTCCCCAGGCAGGCTCTGCCTTCGAAGCCACCACCCCAAACCATGTCGGAATCCAGTTTATTGACCTGAAAGACAGACGTACCCCTTCGGCGCTCACTCTTGAAGAGATACGAAAACGGGTAAGCAATATTCCGGGTGGAAAGGTGACAGTTGCAGAAGCTGAAGAAGGGCCGCCCACCGGCTCACCGATCAATATTGAGATATCCGGTACTGATTTCAGTGTGCTCGGCCGTCTGGCAAGTGAAATACGCAAGATTATAGAACAGGTGCCGCATGTTGAGGACGTACGTGACGATTTTATTGAAGGCACCCCGTCTGTACGGGTATCAGTAGACCGTCAAAAAGCCGCGCTATTCGGTCTTACAACAGATACAATAGGCTTTGCTCTCAAGACAGGATATAACGGACTTGACGTATCCACATATCATGAAGGAGACGAAGACTTTGATATTACCGTTCAACTCTCTGACACTAAACGCCGTGTTACAGATGTCCTTCGTGAGTTGATGATACCATCTCCAAGCGGAATACTTGTACCGCTTACAACGCTTGCAAAGATTGATTATACTGGGAGCATCGGCAATATTATCAGGATCAACCATGAACGCGTTGTAACGGTCAAGGCCAATGTTGACGAAACAAAAATACCCGGGGCGATCGCACGCCAACAGGCAGAAGAAATACTCAAAGAGTTCCCCCTCCCTCCGGGCTACGGGATGAAGTTTACCGGTGAATTTGAATTTCAGAAAGAGTCCGAAGAATTTCTTTCCAGGACATTTATAATCGCTCTCTTTTTAATATTCTTTGTCCTGGTTACCATGTTTAATTCCGTGACACAACCATTTATCATCATGACCGCTGTGCTGCTTTCATTAGGAGGAGCCTTTTTAGGCCTCATGTTCATACGCTCTCCCTTCGGGATTATCATGACTGGAGTCGGGGTTATATCGCTTGCAGGAGTTGTCGTTAATAATGGGATCGTGCTTGTAGATTACATCAATAAACTCCGCGAACGTGGCATGAATGTATATGACGCAGTGGTGTCAGGAGGCGCTACCCGACTGCGGCCCGTGCTCCTTACTGCTATAACAACGATACTAGGGCTCATTCCTATGGTAACCGGCATATCTTTTGACTTTCACTTATGGGAGATCTCATGGGTAAGCGAATCTACCCAGTGGTGGCGGTCCATGGCAATTGTTGTCATCTTCGGACTTATGGTCGCCACATTCCTTACCTTGCTTGTCATCCCTGTTCTATATTCCCTCTTAAACTCTCTCAAAGACAATATGGGGGCCTTTGTAGAGGGAGTTCGAAAGCTTTACTGGAAGCCGTTTGAATGGTTGACAGGAGAGACTCGGGACAAATAAACCCGTAGGGGCAGGTTATTTGTTTGATTTTTGTATATGGACATCACTCTATTTCAGATAATAATATTAATCATAACCGGCCTAATATCCGGGGTAATCAATACCCTTGCGGGCGGAGGTTCAAACCTGACACTGCCTGCTCTGATGATCATGGGGATGCCTGCAGATGTTGCAAACGGGACAAACCGGATCGGGATTGTCCTGCAATGTATTGTAGGAGTCTCGGGTTTTCGAAAAAACAAGAAGCTTGAAACCGAAGATATTGGTCCTATATTGCTGCCTACTCTTATCGGCGGCCTGTTCGGCGCCATAGCAGCATCGTATGCACCAGCTTGGATAGTAAAGCCACTTCTGCTCGGCACCATGCTCAGCATGTCGCTCGTTATCCTGATTAGACCTTCGATCGTCTCTCCAGCACCCGGAACAAAACCATACCGTGTCAGAGAAAGACCCTCATCATGGTGGAGTCTGGGATTTGCCGGTTTTTACGGCGGGCTTGTCCAGGCCGGTGTAGGATTCCTCCTGATTGCTGCCCTTGCAGGGACGCTCCGTTATGACCTTGTACGAACCAATGCGCTAAAAATGGTATGCGCTCTCGCCTTTACTTCGGTTGCATTGGTAATCTTCATTTCAAGAGACCAGGTCCTGTGGATGCCAGGATTAATACTTGCCTGCGGCACAATGACAGGAGCACATCTTGCGGTCAAATTCGCGATCAAAGCAAAGCCCGCTACTCTGAAATGGTTTCTCTTTATCATGACATTATGTGCCAGTGTTGCAGCAATGATATTTTAACCGTAGGGGCACGGCGCGCCGTGCCCCTACGGGCGGTATGAATCATTCAAAATTTCAAGCTTCCCCTTCAATCCCTCCGTAACAATCACCCTCTTCTCCCTGTCCACCAACACCCCCTCAACACCCATCACCTTCATACTTTCCAGCAACTTCATCCCATTCTCAACGCCAAGCACAAAAACAGCGGTCGAAACACCATCCGATATATACCCCTCAGGGGCGATCACGGAGGCGCTGATCAGGTCGGTCTCTGCCGGATATCCGGTTTCAGGATCGATGATATGATGGTAACGCTTTCCTTCTTTGATAAAATATCTCTGATAATCCCCTGATGTTGATATGGCCTTATCTTCAAGGTTAAGCGTTGCCATAACCTCTTCCCATGGCTTGTCCGATTCATACATGGGCCGTGGATTCTGAATACCGACTTTCCAGGATTTTCCTATCTTACTAAATCCATACCCTCTGATATCACCCGCAACAGCCACAAGGGCTGCTTTAATTCCATTTTTTCTTAAGGCATCAACCGCCTTGTCAGCGGCATATCCCTTTGCAATACCGCCAAGATCAATCTTCATGCCCTTCATATCAAGATATACCTCAAATGTTTCAGAATTAATTACTATTTTTCGAAAATCGACCAGAGCCCGGGCGTTGTTAACTGAAATATCAGATGGGATGTCATGGTCCGTCCTGTTCTTTGGAAATTTCCAGAGCCCCATTAATGGGGCGACCGTCGGATCAAACGCCCCGCTGGTAGCCTTTGATATATTCAAAGCCATTTCGAGCATCTCAAGTGTTTCGCTGCTTACCCTGGCAGGACTGTCTTTGGAGGCCTTATTAATAGCAGCAACTTCACTCTCATCACTAAAAAAATTCAATAAACCGTCAAGCTTCTCTATTTCAGCAAATCCCGCGTTAATGGATTCAGCCGCCTTGTCACTCGAAGACGCAACAACCGTTATCGTACAATACGTATCCATCAAGACCCGGCTCTCTTTGTACGTGCTCTCGTTTTTTGTGCAGCTCATAAAAATAATCGAAAAAAGCAAAAGGCATACGGTTGTGCATTTAATACCATTCGACATTTGACGTTGGACGTTGGATGTTCGATGTTTACTAAACTCTTTCATTCTCTCTCCCTCTTATTCACAAGCTTATCCTTAAGATACTTCCCAGTATATGATTTTTTATTTAAAACAATCTTCTCCGGTGTCCCTGATGCCACTATTCTGCCTCCTTCATCTCCACCCTCAGGCCCTAAATCAATAATATAGTCCGCACTCTTCATGACCTCGATGTTATGCTCTATAACTACGACCGTATTGCCCGCATCCACAAGCCCGCCCAGGACCTCAAGAAGCTTCTGAACATCAACAAAGTGCAGGCCTGTTGTCGGTTCATCAAGGATATATAGCGTCTTTCCTGTCGCCCTTTTACTCAATTCCTTTGCAAGTTTAACACGTTGCGCCTCACCACCTGAAAGAGTGGTTGCGGACTGTCCCAGCTGTATGTACCCAAGACCGACCCTCTCCAGGGTAATGAGTTTATTCTTTAGGGCAGGAACAGGATAAAAGAATTCAAGGGCCTGTGTAACCGTCATATTCAGGACTTCGGATATAGTTTTCCCTTTATATTTTATCCTGAGAGTCTCTTTATTATATCTGCTGCCCTTGCATTCATCACACGGAATATACACGTCAGGCAAAAAGTGCATTGAAACCTTTAAAAGCCCGTCTCCTTTACATGCCTCACAGCGTCCGCCCGGGACATTAAAGCTGAACCTGCCCGGCCTATAACCCCTTATCCGGGATTCAGGAAGTTGTGAAAAGAGGTCCCGCACAAATGTGAAAATACCTGTGTATGTAGCAGGATTTGAACGAGGGGTCCTGCCGAGCGATGACTGGTCTATATCAATAACCTTGTCGATTTTCTCAATACCGTCAATACTCTTGTGACTTCCGGGCTGTGCATGAGCAGAGTAAAGATACTTTGCGAGCGCTTTATAAAGAATATCAATGACCAACGTGCTTTTGCCTGAGCCAGAGACTCCAGTAATGCAAGTCAAAATACCAAGGGGGATTCTGGCAGTTACATTTTTCAAGTTGAATTCCCGCGCACCTTTTACAGTTATAAAACCAGCTGGTTTTCTCCGTTTATCCGGGACCGGTATCGTCAACTTTCCACTCAGGAACGAACCTGTCAGCGAGTCTTTCTTTCTCATGATATCCTTCAGGCTGCCTTCCGCCACTATGGAACCGCCGTGAACACCAGCCCCTGGCCCCATATCAATTATATGATCAGCAATTTTCATGGTATCTTCATCATGCTCAACAACAAGTACCGTATTTCCCATGTCTCTCAATCTGACAAGACTTTCAAGCAGTTTACCGCAGTCTCTCGGATGCAAACCTATGCTCGGTTCATCAAAAATATAAAGCACACCGGTTAGAGACGATCCTATCTGAGTCGCAAGCTTGATTCTCTGTCCCTCACCGCTCGATAGGGTTACAGCAGGCCTGTTGAGAGTCAAATATCCAAGCCCCACTTTTTGAAGAAATGAAAGCCTTTCCTTTGTCTCCTTAAAAATCTTGGAAGCAATTATTTTCTCTGTCTTTGTCAGCTTCAGGTGTTTTAAGAAAGTAATAATATCTTTAATTGGTTTTAAAGAGAGTTCCCCGATATTCAGTCCATTGATCCTGACTGAAAGGGCCTCCTTTCTCAACCGTAATCCGCTGCATGAATTACATGGCCTCAAGCCCTCAATGTCTTCATCCTCTTCATATACAGACTGAAAGCCTATCCCTTTACATTCAGGACATGCACCGTATGGACTGTTAAAGGAAAAGAACCTGGGACTGATCTCAGGATAATTAATACCACAATTTGCACACGCAAGTCTGGTACTCAGAAACAGGTCCTTATTCTCATCAAGGATGTTGATAATAACAACATCTGAAAAACCAGTTGCCAGTGCAACGGCTTTTGAGATGTGTTTTTCAACTCCCGGCTTAATAATCAATCTATCTATGACTATTTCTATATCATGCCTTTTGTGCCTGTTTAATGGTATTTCCCTGGTTATATCTACAATTTCACCATCTATCCTTGCCCTTATAAACCCTTTTTTTCTGACTTCATATAATTCCTTTTTATATTCTCCCTTCCTGCCCGTAACAATTGGCGAGAGGACCTGGATACGCGTACCAGCAGCTAAGTTGGTAATCATTTCAATAATCTTCTCAGTGCCCTGGGCAGAAATAGGACTTCCACATTCATAACACTCCAGTTTGCCAATTCTCGTATATGCAACCCTTAGATAATCGTATATTTCCGTGATAGTGCCGACTGTTGAACGCAATGTTTTTGCAGAGGTCTTCTGTTCAATCGCAATGGCAGGGGACAGACCCTCAATAGAATCTACATCAGCCTTTTGGATCTGTTCAAGGAATTGCCTGGCATATGCAGAAAGACTTTCAACGTATCGCCTTTGACCCTCAGCATAAATCGTATCAAACGCAAGTGATGATTTTCCTGAGCCTGATGGGCCTGTAATAACCACAAGACTGTCACGCGGTATCTGCAGGTCAATATTTTTCAGGTTATGGACCCTGGCTCCTTTGATAACTATATGATCTTGCATAAAAGTATTCCTAAATTAACGGTTTTTTAATATAACGTATTGATAATAATTAAAGTCAATTAAGAAAATCGTCTGAATAATACGGATAACAGACAATGCTTGTATATATCAGCATCCTAAAAAAAATATCATAAGATTCTTGAAAGAACTAATAAAATAATTTTATAATATAAGACTTTACTAAAATTGGAGGAAATATATGACAAACAAAGATTTCTTGTTCACATCAGAGTCTGTATCAGAAGGGCATCCTGACAAGGTTGCTGATCAGATCTCAGACGCTGTTCTAGACGCAATCTTCAAACAGGATCCAAAATCCCGCGTAGCATGCGAAACCATGGTCAATACCGGTATGGTCGTACTCTCCGGTGAGATTACTACTGAAGCTTGGGTAGACATGCAAGCCATTGTTCGTAAGACTGTTAAGGAAATTGGATATAACCATTCAGATATGGGCTTTGACTGGGAATCTTGTGCCGTGTTAACCTCCATAGACAAGCAATCCTCTGATATTGCACAGGGGGTTGATGAATCCAGCGACCATGAACAGGGTGCAGGAGACCAGGGCTTAATGTTCGGTTATGCATCAAACGAAACCGACGTCCTCATGCCCGCACCTATTACCTATGCCCACCGTCTTGTACATCGCCAGGCCCAGGTCCGTAAAAACGGTACTCTGCCATGGCTCCGCCCTGATGCAAAAAGCCAGGTAACATTCCGCTATGAAGACAACAAACCGGTCGGTATTGACGCGGTTGTGCTTTCAACCCAGCATTCACCCGACATAGAATATGCCGCCCTTAAAGAAGCCATTATGGATGATATCATTTTACCCGTACTGCCCAAAGAGTGGCTTAATGAAAATACTAAATATCATATAAACCCTACCGGTCGTTTTGTCATCGGTGGCCCGGTTGGAGATTGCGGCCTTACCGGCCGTAAGATTATCGTAGACACATACGGTGGCGCCGCCCGTCACGGCGGCGGTGCTTTCTCAGGAAAGGACCCTTCCAAAGTTGACCGTTCAGCTGCTTACGCTGCTCGTTACGTGGCAAAGAATGTTGTAGCCGCTGGCTTGGCTGACCGTTGTGAATTGCAGGTTTCTTATGCCATAGGCGTAGCCGAACCAACATCAATAAGTGTTGAGACCTTTGGTACAGGAAAGATTGAAGAAGCCAAACTAATTGAACTAATCAGGGAGCACTTTGACCTGAGACCAAGAGGCATTATTAAAATGCTCGATCTGTTACGTCCCATTTATCGTACGACCGCTGCGTATGGTCATTTCGGGAGAGAAGATGAAGGTTTCCCGTGGGAAAAAACCGATCTTGCTGAAACTCTGAAAAAAGATGCAAAGTTATAAAGCTACTTAATAATTATTAATTAAAATAAAAGATGACGGCGAGTAGGAAAATGAATTTCCTGCTCGCCTTTTTAAAAGGAGGAAAGTACATGAGTGAAAACTACAAGGTGGCTGATATAGGCCTTGCTGACTGGGGAAGAAAAGAAATAGAAATTGCGGAACATGAAATGCCCGGTCTTATGGCTGTTAGAAAAAAATATTCCACTGAAAAGCCTTTAAAGGACGTCAGGATTTCCGGTTCATTACATATGACAATTCAAACAGCGGTCCTTATTGAGACGCTTGTTGATCTGGGCGCTGATGTCAGGTGGGCCAGCTGTAATATATTCTCTACACAGGACCATGCCGCAGCTGCTATTGCCGCAGCAGGAGTTCCTGTCTTCGCATGGAAAGGTGAAACGCTGGAAGAGTACTGGTGGTGCACGAATGAAGCATTGAGCTTTCCAGACGGAAAGGGCCCAGAGTTAATAGTTGATGACGGAGGAGACGCTACCCTCTTTATTCATAGAGGAAACGACGCAGAAAGTGATGCGTCCATTCTGGATGAACCAACCGACAATAATGAACTCAAGATAATTAATGATCTCTTGAAAAAACTGCTCGCAGAAGACAACCAGAAATGGCACAGGACAGTAGCAGAATGGAAGGGCGTAAGCGAAGAAACCACAACAGGTGTTCACAGGTTATATGAAATGATGAACAATGGTACATTACTTATTCCTGCCATCAATGTGAATGACTCGGTTACAAAATCAAAATTTGACAATCTGTACGGCTGCAGGGAGTCCCTGGCAGACGGTATCAAAAGAGCAACCGATGTAATGCTGGCCGGAAAGGTCTCTGTTGTCTGCGGATACGGAGATGTGGGTAAAGGCTGTGCTGCATCTTTAAAAGAATATGGCTCACGGGTAATTGTTACTGAAGTTGATCCCATATGCGCGCTTCAGGCCGCAATGGAAGGCTATGAAGTAGCTCCTGTTGAAGACACACTCGGAGAAGCTGACCTCTATGTAACGACGACCGGTAATAAAGACATTATTAAGATTGAGCATATGTCCAAGATGAAAGACCAGGCCATTGTCTGTAACATAGGTCATTTCGATAATGAAATTCAGGTAGATAAACTGAACACGTATCCAGGCATCAAGCAAATCGAGATTAAACCCCAGGTCGACAAGTATGTCTTCCCTGAAGGGCATTCTATCTTTCTGCTTGCAGAAGGAAGGCTCGTAAATCTCGGCTGCGCAACTGGACACCCTTCTTTTGTTATGTCAAACAGCTTTACCAACCAGACACTTGCACAACTTGACCTATGGGAAAACAAAGACAAATACGAGAAGAAAGTATACCGGCTTTCAAAAGTACTGGATGAAGAAGTCGCCAGGTTACACCTTGAGAAAATCGGGGTCAAACTGACTACGCTCACACAGGAGCAGGCGGACTATATCGGTGTACCGGTAGAAGGACCGTATAAACCTGAGCATTACAGATATTAATTAAACTGTTTTAAAATCAAAAGGGACGGTCAATTCGACCGTCCCTTTTTTATCTGTTCAATACACAAGGGCGGGGAGACCCCGTCCCTACATTGTGTTGTTTATGGTTTGTAAACAAAGACCTGATTACATTTATCGCAAAAATTAGCTTTGTTATCCATTGCCTTGCCGTCTTTGAAATACTCAAGCTCGATCAGCTCAATTTCCGTCTTTTCATTCGTTTTTTCACAAACGTGCTCAATAACGTCCTTATCACAATCAATATACGTAAAACCTTCCTGTGTATTAGATATCAAAGCAATGATTTCCATGTCTCTGTCCTGATCTACCATATTAAATCCTCCGTGATTAATAATATTTAAAAACCTATTTAGTATATCATTGGTAGGGGCAGGTTTGAAACCTGACCTTACAATCATTATTCACTATCCCAGATATCTCTCCGGATTAGAGGAAATAGATCGCATGACAATTTCCTCATCCAGTCCCATATCTATCAACCGGTCAGCCGACTCCTTAATTGTCATTGAACCTCCCTGGAGTCTTTCATTTTCATCAGTTATCCCATCCGGCCCTGAAGTCGTCTTGGCATCTTTTACAGTGTCGGAAACAATGATTATTCTATCAGGATTCTTGGCTGAGAAAATAAACTCAATAACCTGAGGGCCTAGATGGAAAGGATCTGCAACCACCTCTATATATACATCTTTATTCATAAGCCCGAATCCAGCCATCCCAGGCTCCCTGTGATGGATCCCTCTCATTGCATTAAAGATATGAGTGATACCGCGTGCCCCGTGTTTAAAACCTGTTTCTGCTTCTGCATATGTTGCATTTGAATGACCCATGCTCGCAATAATACCCATATCAGACATATACTTTATAACGCTAGGCGACTTTTCAAGTTCAGGAGCTATAGTTATTATTTTTATTACATCTTCATATCCTTCAATAAGCTTCATAAGATTAAACTCGTTTGGTCTGAGAAAAGATCCTGGCTCAAGCGAACCGCATTTTACAGGATTTAAAAATGGGCCTTCAAGGTGGATCCCGATAATCTTTGCCTCTGATCGGTCGGGATCAGATTCATCCCTGCTTTTTTGAATTTCCATTGCCCGTTTAATAACTCCCATATTTTCACGCATTGTTTTAATAGTAGAAGGATATATAGTAGGAATAATTTCCGTGGTTCCGTGCTCTCCTTTTATCTCTGCAATCTTCAGGATATTTTCTTCTGAATCAGTATTCGTATCAATACCTGCAATCCCATGAGTATGTATATCTATGATTTTCATATGTTTAACTTTAGCACAGAGATTTCATTAAATCATGATCAAAACGCTCATCATTGCACTCGACCATAAAATATCTATCGGCATCTGAAATTCAGAAGTTGAATCAAACAAGAGGTCTGCCCTAGAAGGAAACTCATCGTCACCTTCCCATAATATGAGCGTTACCGGTATTCTGGGAAACGGTGATAGTTGTATGGACGCATCACCGTATCCGCTTACTTCTGAACCAAACGAATTCCCTCTCGAAAGAAATCCTTCGATATTTTTTTCATACTTTGCAGAAATTCTATCCAGAGGAAGAATATGTGTCCCCTGGGAGAATAGATACCCACCCTTCAGGTTGTCAGGCCGCATAAGTTTACCGGACAGGGGAATATCCTTTGCTTCAGCAAGGTACCATAATAAAGAAAGGACATAATGCTCCTCAAGTTCATTTAATAAAATTTCACTGCCTGGCTCATTACAGAATACTCTCTTGTCATTAGGAGAAATATGTATCTGCCAGCCGAAGGACTTTAATCCATAGAGTCCTGTTTCAGAGTCATAATCCACCCCTGCCCCTTTACAAACCTTCTCAGGCTTAAGTCCCGCCAGTTTATTCCATCCATTTTCTTCACCTAGTGACATGGTTCATTATAACGTAGTCCTGGGACCGTTGTCCGTAGAGCTTAATTCGGTCCACGGACAACGGTCCCCGAAAAAATGTTAAAATGATATCCATTACGATGAATGAAAAGATACTTTTAGGTAAATGGACCGAAACACAAATAGACCTGCTTCTGCAAGAGGCCTCCGCAATAACAGTTCCCGGTAACCGAATCGATTTCCTTTCAGCCAGTTTTCTTAAAACCAATTATGCGAATTCAACACTCATCGGAGAGATTAACACTCCGGAAGTTTTTATAGTCAATTTCGAGGGAGTTGACTGCCTTACCTTTATCGAATATATCGAAGCCATGAGACGGTCCGACTCTTTCAGCGCATTTAAAGAAAACCTGAAAAGAGTACGCTACCGGTCAGGCATGGTGGCCTTTAAAAACAGGAACCACTTCTTTACGGACTGGAAATCCTTTAATTCAGATTTTGTAATCGATGTAACAACACAGGCAGGCGGTGCACAAAGCAAGGACGTAAGCAAGAGATTAAATGAGAAACAGGATGGGTCATTTATTATTCCTGGAATCCCATGCAGATTGCGGGAAGTTACATATATACCCTCAATACATATTGAAAGTACAGTTATCGATAAGCTTCAGACAGGCGACTACATAGGGATCTATTCCGAAAAAGACGGCCTTGACGTTTCGCATGTCGGGATCCTTATCAGGGATGAGGGTGCAATTAATATAAGACACGCCTCGTCCATGAAAAAAACTATGGAAGTTGTTGATGAAGATTTAAGAGACTATATAAAATCTAAACCTGGCATTATTGTATTAAGGCCAAGGGAATAAAAGAACTCAATTCAATATGCCATATAACATGCTCAAATCAATTTTCAGCCGCCAAATGCTTGTCTCCTTTATAATGGGCTTTGCCTGCGGGCTCCCGCTTCTTCTGACCATAACGGTCCTACAGGCATGGATGAAGGAAGAAGGAGTGGACCTGGCCGTAATCGGTATGTTTGCACTCGTTGGACTTCCATATACCTTAAAGTTCCTGTGGGCCCCGTTCCTGGACCGCTTCACACTTCCATTTCTCGGCCGAAGGCGGGGATGGATGATAGTTGCACAAGCTGCCCTTATGTGTGCAATCATGTTTTTAGGTTTCACAAATCCGGGCAAGAGTCCATGGATGGTTGCTTTCGCGGCATTTCTGGTCACCTTCTTCAGCGCTTCACAGGACATTGTAGTTGATGCATATCGAAGAGAAGACCTTGCAGATTCAGAACTCGGACTCGGTTCCTCGTTATATGTCAACGGGTACCGTGTTGGAATGCTGCTCGCTTCAGGCGGTGGACTGATTATGGCTGACCATATGTCTTTTTCCATGGTATATATGATTATGGCTGCATGCATGCTTCCGGGGGTTTTGACCACCCTGTTTACACCAGAGCCCGACATTCATACAAAAACACCCCAAAGTATCAAAGAAGCTGTTATCAGCCCGCTCGTTGAATACTTCTCAAGAGAAGGGGCATTATGGATACTCGCCTTTATACTTTTCTACAAAATAGGCGACACCATGGCCAGTACCATGAGCACCCCTTTTTACCTTGATATCGGATTTACAAAAACAGAGATCGGAACAGTCGTTAAACTTTTCGGTTTCTGGGCAACAATTATCGGAGGACTTTTAGGCGGAATTATCATGCTGCGTTTCGGGATACTTCGTTCACTCTGGGGGTTTGGTTTCCTGCAGGCCCTCTCAACAGCCGGCTTCGCTGTTCTGGCAGGTATCGGCCCGAGCATTCCAGCCCTTGCCGGTGTGATCGCCTTTGAGAACCTAAGCAGCGGAATGGGGACGGCCGCATATGTCGCGTTTATGGCTAGCATTACTGATAAAAGGTTTACCGCTACACAGTACGCGCTTCTCTCCAGTCTTATGGGTGTACCAAGGGTCCTTGCCTCAGCGCCTACAGGTTTTTTTGCCAAGAATATGGGCTGGATCGGGTTCTTTATTATGTGTACACTTATCGCGATACCCGGAATGCTGCTCCTTCTGAAGGTTTCTCCACTGAACTCAGCAAAAGCAGAGATCAACCGGCAGTGATCCTCTGAATTCCCTTTCACCTTTTAAACACTTAATAACAGATGCCTGGGCCTGCGCGGATGAATCATATGCAGCAATAAGTAAATCCGCTTCCTTGAAATGCCTGAGAACATACGGGCTTCCAAATGATATTACAATCGATTTCCGTGCAGATCCAATACGTCTTCTTATAATATCTATCTCGTCTTTCATAATACCTGAACTGCCCTTCCAGGCAGCTATACTTGTAAAGAGCGCAAAGATTACAGTTTCCCTGACATCTACATTATTATTCTCCGAGATATTGCCGGACTCTAGAAAATAACTTTTTAGCATGGAGAGATCATGTTTATTTCTGTCGCATGAATATTCCAGAGAAGTATTATCAAGATCAATGATCGGCAGAATTTCGGACGTTCCTTTTACCAGAGTAATCGCCCTATCGGATATTATTTCAAAAAGTTCTGCATGTTTTTTGTAATCCGGCTGGGAACCTGGCTCGTTTTTGAATTTTAATTTATATTTCAAAATCCTTTCGACCGCACTATCTACCTTGTCCTCTTTGAGCTTACCCGAAACAATCGCTGCTTCAAGCTCTTTAACAACTTGGTCCGCATCATCCGGATGAAGAATTATATCTACCCCTGCATCTATACATTTTGCAGCAACTCCCTCTATTTCCCGCAGCGCATGCATGTTCAGTGCGTCCGTCATAATAAGACCTTCATATTCGAGTTCTCTTCTCAGGATTCCGGTTATTAACTTATCTGACAGTGATGCGGGTAACGTATCCACTGACGGTATACTGAGATGACCGATCATAATACTGCTCACTCCCGCCTTAATGGCCTCCCTGAATGGAAATACATCTGTTTCCATCAGATCATTTAACGGCTTAGTAATCACAGGAAGCGATATGTGAGAATCAATGTCCGTATCACCATGCCCCGGGAAGTGTTTTGCGCAGCTTATGAGGCCCATGGATTCCAGCACCTTAATATACTTACATCCATATATAGCAACGACTTCCGGATTATCTGAAAATGCCCTCGTACATATGATCGGATTGTCAGGATTCCTGTTAACGTCCAGCACCGGTATAAGCGGTATGTTAATCCCGATATCAATTGCCTCTTCTCCTACAGCTTTAACGGCATTTTCTAGCAATTCAATATCTTTGATATTATCTTTGGCCAGCGCGGCCGCAACAGCCATTTGAGAGGGAAGGTCTGAAGCCCCTTCACACTGTTGTCCGACTCCGCGTTCTATATCAGATGCAATGAAAAGAGGGAGTTCAGATGCTTTTTGGAGTGTAGAAACAAACTTCTTTATTTCATCCTTTCTGCCGCCAAAGATTATAAATCCTCCAATGCCTTTTTGGACAAGATCTAAAAGACTTTCCTGATAAGGCACGGATGAAAGCTGGTCTCCATTAAGTCTGCTGATTATAAGCTGGTAGAGTTTATGTTGAAGATTCTGCATTAATAAACTATTCTTCCAGCCCCTTCAAGAATTGATAAATACATTCCGGCAGGTCACTGCTGTATCCTCCCTCCAATACTGAAAAGGTCGGCTTTTTTAACGCAGCAAGCATTCTTCCCACTTCCCTGTAAGTATCGAGTTCAAGGGTCAGGTTAGTGATAGGGTCAAGCTTATAAGAATCAAATCCCGCTGAGACCCCGATAATATCCGGGCCAAAGCTCTCTACATCATTCAGGCCTTTTTCGAATGTCTTCAAAAACTGTTCAGGAGTTGTGCTTGAAGACAACGGATAATTTATGCAATTGTCCATGCTCTGTAATCCTGTCCCAGGGTATAGAGGGCTCTGATGCAGAGACAGGTAGAACAAATCCTGTTTCCCGAGAAAAATGTCTTCTGTCCCATTGCCGTGGTGGCAATCAAAATCCACGACAGCTACTTTTCCTGCTTTTTCTTTTGCCTTTAATGCGGCAATCGCGATGCTGTTAAAGTAACAGAAGCCGCCTAGGTGGTTTTTTGTAACATGGTGTCCCGGGGGCCGCATCAAAGAGAAAGCTTTTTCGCCTTCGTCCAGACAGTACTCTGCCGCGTCGATAGCACTGCCAGCAGAGAGCTTAGCGATTTCATATATCCCGGGAAAGGATGGGGTGTCCATATCAAAGAAATTCTCACTTTTTACACTATCAAGAAGTGATTGGGTATGGGCCCTGAGAATATCTTCGTCCTTGCATGGATTCGGATTCAGGAACTCGTAACCTTTTTCTTCGAGGTACTCGTATGTGGCCCTTGTTCGTACAGGAGATTCCGGGTGGCCCGGCTGAGAATATTCAAGGCATCTGGCTGAATAAAGTATTTTCATAATAGCACTCCCCTTTTAGTTCCTTATTATCCATATGTAATGGAAAAAACTCCAGATGTTTCTTTTTATCTTGGGTGCAGACCTGCGTGTCTGCACTGATGCATGCAATAGGACGGAAACAATCTATCTAAATACGACCAATCAAAACACAAACAACACGAGGCTGGGTAAACACACAGGTTTACCCCTACACATAAACAAAAAAAGGACGGGAAACCCGTCCTTTAAATTCTGCCTGTTTTTAAAAGATAATCAAATATCCAGATTCTTCACCTCAAGCGCATGCGTCGCGATAAAATTTTTCCTCGGCTCGACCTGGTCACCCATAAGGGTGGTAAAGATCTCATCAGCCTTGATTAAGTCATCAACAGTTACCTTCAGGAGCGTCCTGACTTCTGCGTTCATGGTCGTGTCCCATAGCTGCTGGGGATTCATCTCTCCCAGTCCTTTGTACCTCTGGATATTAATACCCTTCTTCGCTGAAGCAAGTATAAAGCTGAAAAGCTCCCTGGAACTGCCGAATTCATGCTGCTCTTCTTTATGGTTCACAGTATACGGAGGATGTCCAAGGCCCCTGAGCTCTGCAAACAGATTTCTCAGCTCCCTGAACTCGGGTGATGCCATAAACTCGTCATCTATCCGCAGCTTCATTCCGTCTCTTTCAAAGACCACCCTCTGTGATTCATGTTCTTCATCTATTTTTATCTTTCCTGAAATGTCCGGAAACGTCTTCTTCATATCTTTGATAAGCGCCTCACACTCCTTCTTGTCTTTCAGGAGGTCCCTGTTCAGCTTCTCGTAATGTAACAGCGCCTTGATCGCCGCGGTGTCGTTCTTTCGTAAATTAAACCATTCAAGCAGTCTTTCGAACTTTGAGAGATTTTTTATGTAAGGCAGTATCTCTTTGCCTTTCAAACTCTTCCCGTTGATGATCTCAAAATCATTAATCGCCATCTCAAAAAGCATATTTTCGAGCTGGCCCTCATTCTGGATGTAATTCTCTTTTTTGCCCTTCTTCACCCTGAACAGCGGCGGCTGGGCAATGTAAAGATACCCTTTCTCTATGACCTGCGGCATCTGCCTGAAAAAGAAGGTCAGGAGCAGTGTCCTGATGTGCGCTCCGTCAACATCAGCATCGGTCATGATCACGATCTTGTGGTATCTCGCTTTTTCAATATTGAAATCCTCTGAACCAATACCAGTACCGAGCGCTGTTATAAGTATCTTGATCTCTTCCGAGCTGAGCATCTTATCAAAACGCGCCTTCTCAACATTCAGTATTTTACCTTTAAGCGGAAGTATCGCCTGGGTGTGCCTGTCCCTGCCCTGTTTGGCGGAACCACCGGCAGAATCTCCCTCAACGATAAATATCTCACTCAGTTCAGGGCTTTTTTCAGCACAATCAGCAAGCTTGCCCGGAAGGCCGGAGTCTTCAAGCGCGCCTTTCCTCCTTGTGAGCTCTCTTGCTTTCCTGGCAGCATCTCTTGCCCTTGAGGCCTGGATCGCTTTTTCAATGATCTTTTTTACAACAGCCGGATTTGTTTCAAAATAATGACCGAGCATGTCGTTGACAGTAGATTCTACAATACCTTTTACTTCACTGTTTCCGAGCTTTGTCTTTGTCTGGCCTTCAAACTGTGGATCCGGCAGCTTAACACTGAGTACGGCCGTCAGTCCTTCCCTGATGTCGTCACCGCTGATAGAGTCCTTGGAGCCCTTTAGTATGCCGGAGGCCTGCGCATAGCTGTTAGTTGTTCTTGTCAGTGCGCCTTTAAAACCGGCCAGATGGCTTCCGCCCTCTTTTGTATTAATATTATTCGCAAAAGAAAGGAGGTTCTCAGAATAACTGTCGTTGTATTGAATCGCCACCTCAATGGTAATGTTGTCTTTTTCTTTCTGTATATAAATCGGTTTGGGATGGAGGGTTGTCTTGTTTTTATTAAGATGCTCTACAAAGGAAAGTATCCCTCCTTCATAAAAAAATGTATCTTTTTTATTGTTGCGTTCATCAGCAATCGAAATGGTGAGCCCCTTGTTGAGAAAGGCCATCTCCCTGAACCTTTGGGCCAGTGTATCGTAATTAAACTCCAGAGTATCGAATACCTGAAAGTCAGGTTTGAACGTGATTTTTGTACCGCGCCTGTTTGTCTTTCCTACCTTTGTAAGTGGGCCCGCTGGAACACCCCTGTCATAATGTTGCTCCCATACTACACCGGCCTGTTTGATCTCAAGATCGAGCCATTCAGAAAGAGCATTCACGCACGAAACACCCACGCCGTGAAGTCCGCCCGAAATCTTGTATGACTTGCCCTCGAACTTTCCACCCGCATGCAATTCTGTCAGCGCAATTTCAGCAGCTGTCCTGTTTTTACGATCTCCGGGATGCAGCCCGGTCGGGATGCCCCTTCCGTTATCAATTACAGTTAAACTGCCCTCAGTGTGAATGGTAACATCTATCTTATTACAAAAGCCTGCCAGGGATTCGTCAACACTGTTATCAATTACTTCATAAACAAGGTGATGGAGCCCTTCAAAGCTTGTATTACCTATATACATCGCAGGTCTTTTTCTTACACCCTCAAGACCTTTCAGAACTTTTATGTCCCCGGCACCGTAATCTTCTTTTTTTGATTTTGTTTCTTTTTCCGTCATCTATTTCCTCTCTTCATATTGCAAGTCAACTTTACCTGCAAAACTATGTTCTCATCGGCATAACAACACATGTATAGTCCTTGTTCTCCTGCTCATGTAAAAGGGTCGGACTTAAAGGCTCCTGCAGTAGCAGTATAACAGATTCGCCGTCCATTGCCTGCAGGATGTCCATCAGGTAACGAGCATTGTAGCCGATTGACATCGGTTCCCCCTTATATTGGGCAGCGAGTTCCTCCCTTGCCTCCCCAATATCCGGGTTCATGGATATTAATGTTATTTTCCCGGCCTCCAGATCAAGCCTTACCGCGTTGGTCCTTTCCCTGCTCATCAGGGAGGTCCTTTTTAATGCCTTCAGGAGCGCTATCTTGTCGACAATGACCTCTTTTTCGTTGCCTTTGGGAATGACCTGTTCGTAATTAGGATATGTTCCTTCAATAAGCCTTGAAGTCAGCGTAATACTGTCTGTACTGAAAAAGACATGGTTCTTGTCGATATAAATTGTTACATCATCATTGCTTCCTTCTATAAGCTTCTTTAATTCCAGGGCGGCCTTTTTCGGTAAAATCAGTTTCTTTTCTTCTGTAAGAGCATCGTCCAGTTTTATTGATATGACCGAAAGCCGATGTCCGTCAGTGCCTACAATCTTAAACTCGGTCTTGTTTTTCTCAGGTATAAAATGCATGAGCAGGCCGTTCAGTGTGTATCTGGTATCGCTCTCGCCAGTGGCATACACTGTTTTCTCAATCATGTTTTTCAGGGTCACGGCTTTTATCGTCAGTTTTTCAGACTTTTTGACTTCGGGCAATGCAGGGTAATCTGCTTCAGGAAGCCCCATCAATTTAAACGTACTCTTTCCGGACGTAACCTTGATCCAGTTATTGTCCTGTGCCTCAAGCAAGATTTCGCCTTCTACTTCCCGGGCGATTTCAAACAATTTTCTTGCCGGTATGCAGAGACTGCCTTCCTTTTTAATCTCGGCGTCAAGAGGGCCCTTAAGTGCTATATCCAGGTCGGTTGCCATTATAGTTGCTGACTTGTTGACATTTAATAAAAAATGACTGAGAATCGGCATAGTGGTCTTCTTGTCAACAATTCCCTGTATACGCTGTAATGCGTTTTGTATTGCTTCTTTCTGTATTTTCAGCTTCATTTCATCCTCCTGGTTTAATTCCCATTAAACCTGATCCTCATCTTTCCCAGATGTATTAATAACTCTTGATTTTTTTTATCAGGTATTCAATTTTTTTATCAAAGTCATCATCATTTTTTATACGCAGCTCGATAAGTTTACAGGCATGAATAACAGTAGAATGGTCTTTGCCCCCAAAATTTTTACCTATTTCACTTAGAGAAGAATCCGTAAGTATTTTACTTAAATACATGGCAACCTGTCTTGGAAAAGCAATGTCCCTGGTCCTTTTCTTTGCTTTTATGTCCTGTACTTTCAATCCGAAATATTCGCATACCATTTTCTGTATATAACTGATGGTCAAGGCCTTTTCTTCGTCGTGAATCAAGTCTTTAAGGACATTCTTTGCCATATCAACTGAAATGATATGTCCTGTAAGAGAGGAATGTGCCCCAAGCCTTATCATGCATGCCTCCAGGTCCCTGATATTTGATTTTATTTTGCTTGCTAAAAAATAAATAACATCTTCAGGCAATTGAATACCTTCTATTTCGGACTTCTTTCCCAATATTGCCATCTTCGTCTCTACATCCGGGATCTGAATGTCCGCAATAAGCCCCATGCCAAACCTTGAGCGGAGTCTTTCGGTAATCGGTGAAATATCCCTTGGCGGTCTGTCACTCGAAAATACTATCTGCTTTTGTGTGTCATACAGGGCATTGAACGTATGGAACAGCTCTTCCTGCGTTCCACTTTTGCCTGCTATGAACTGGATATCATCTATAATAAGGACATCAAGGTTCCTGTATTTAGATTTAAATTCGTCCATCTTGTCGTTTCTCATTGAATAAACGAACTCATTAGTGAATTGCTCGGCAGGTGCATACAAGAGCTTTGCTTTTCTCTGATTATCAATAATATTATTGCCAATTGCATTCATAAGATGGGTCTTGCCCAAGCCGACCCCGCCATATATAAATAATGGATTATAGGCCTTGCCGGGTGCATCTGCTATGGCCCTGGCTGCAGCATGGGCGAACTGGTTGCTTGAGCCGACGACAAATGTATCGAAGATAAATTTCGGGCTTAAAAATATACCCCGGCTTGCGAGCTTTACCCTCCTATTTTCATGCTTTGTCTCGATTTTTTTGACTACAGGGTCTTCTTTTTTGTCATAAATCTTGTACTTGACGGATAGATCTTTTTTTGTAACGTCTTTAATAGTCTTGGAAATTATCCCCGGGTAATGGTCTTCAATCCATTCCTGGAAGAACTTATTAGGTACTTCAAGGATAATGTGTTCGTCCTGCAGCTGGATGAGTTTTAATGGCCTGAACCATAATTCAAAGGCTTGACTTCCTACTTTCTCGCCAATAGCTTCAACCGTTTTTGTCCAGGTTTCTTCCATGTTCATTATTATTTCTTCGTGTATCTCAACAGGGCTTCCGAGATGATAATTATGGTTATTAACACCTGTTTATAATATGTTGATAACATCCCCAGGGAAGGAGAGTGAGTTATTATATACCATATGATTTACCATAGGCAAGTGTTTTTTGTGTTCCAGGGGATTATTACAATATATTGTTACTCCAGAAAAAAAAATCGCACATATTGTGTATATGCATGCATTTTTTGCTTGCAAAAATAGTCTTGAATATTATAATATTCTCTGATGCCGGAAACTGTAATAGAGGCTAATATAGCCCAGACAGAAGTAAAAGAAAGCGAAAATCTCACTTTTCCGGACTCTGGATTCACTCCTGAGTCAATAAATACCTTTCACTTCAAACTCCCTGTATTTCAAGGCCCACTTGACCTATTGCTACATTTAATCAGAAAACACAAGATTGATATATACGATATCCCAATCATTCAAATAACCCGGCAATATCTTGAATATATAGAGTTATTGAAAGATCTCGACCTGGAAATTGCTGGTGAATTTCTTGTCATGGCCGCAACTCTCGTACATATAAAGTCCAGGATGCTTCTTCCGCCAACTGAAGAAGAAAAAGATGAACCGGATGAAGACCCTCGTGCAGAACTTGTCAGGAGGCTGCTTGAATTTAAGTCGTATCAGGAGTCGTCACTGAGCCTGAGGAAGAGGGAAGATATCTGGAAAAACGTTTTTCACCGGAAAATGACGGATGCGGCAGAGATTGAATCTGAACCGGAACCAATGTTATTTGAAGCCAATGTATTTGATTTAATCACGGCTTTTCAGAAACTCCTGAACAAGGCCCCTGAGCAGGTCATGGAGATAACCAGAGAGGTTCTTACGGTAACGGACCGAATGAATTATATTGTCGAGCAGATCGAAAAAGAAGACGGTATAAAATTTGAAACCCTTTTTGAACAGGGATTTTCCAGGGTAATGCTTATCGTGACCTTCCTTGCCTTGCTGGAGCTTGTTAAGCTAGGACTCGGAAAAATTTATCAGGAAAAGGCCTTTGGTTCAATATGGATTTTAAGTCCAGATCATGCAACTGATACTCTGAATACGGAAGAGATTGATGCTGCCAAAGCCGACTCCGAAGAAGTCTTAGCTTAATCCCCTGTTTTTATATCCTGTATTGCTTCTTCAATGACTTCCAGTACCTGAGCATTTTCATCATCCGAAGCATCTTCCAGAAAATGTATTGCATCTTTATGTCCAATAATGCCGAGGAGATAAGCCGCATCACCCCGAAGAGTAGATAGCTCTGCTTTTTTCAGGACCTTTGCGATTCCGGGAATTGCAGCAGGAAGGTTTTCATTGTCTTCTTCTTTGAGAGTCTCAACAAGGGCGGTGGTCCCGATCCGCACCCCTATTCTTTCATCATTAATCAAATCACCGATCATTGGGTAATAGCTTTTATCCTGCTTGAACATATCGACGATATTCTCGAGAAAGCCTTTTTCCATATATTCGGCTATCATCGAGAGAGTTGATTCGTATTCATTTAGGTTGTCCATGGATTTAAAAATCGTTGTCCGTTTGTGGTCAACGCATTTATTTTACGATGATTCTTCCGCTTCCCTTTACTACTTCCCCTATTACCCAGTAGGGCATTTTTGCTTTTTTCATTGCCAATGCAAATTTTTTCAGTCCTTTTGGAGGAAGCGCTATAAGCAAGCCGCCGGAAGTCTGAGGATCTGACAGAGCTAATTTATCTCCGTCTGAAATGTTTTTGGAAAAAGTAGTTTTTTTATTGCAGAACTCAAGGTTATTCTTTGCCCCTTTAGGGACTGCCCCTTTTTCGCTCAGTTCTTTTATTTTATCCATGAAAGGGACCTTTTCATTATAAATAACAAGGTTGGCCTTTGAACTTTTTGCTATGTTTAATGCATGGCCGAGCAAACCAAACCCTGTTACATCAGTCGCGCTTTTTGAGCCCGCTGAAACTGCGGCCCAGGAAGAGGTCTTGTTAAGCGTGAGCATTGAATCAATGACACTCTTTAAGTCTGATTTATTAATCTTTTTCTTCTTGAATGCAGATGTAAGAATTCCTGTTCCGAGCTGCTTTGTAAGAACAAGAATCTCTCCGGCTGATGCACCGTCAACTGCGAGGATCTTGTTTTTACCTACAACGCCCGTAACAGCAAAACCGAATTTAAGCTCTTTGTCTTCAATGCTGTGTCCGCCGATAAGAGAGGCCCCGGCTTCCTCGAGTTTATTGACCGCCCCATTCAAGAGCTTCTTTATAACAGGCGCTTTGTAATCGCACGATGCAAAACCGAGAATAGCAAGCGCTGTAAGGGGAGTCCCTCCCATGGCATAAATATCACTCACCGAATTGGCAGCGCAAATCGCACCGAAGGTATATGGGTCGTCAACTATCGGTGTAATGACGTCTACAGTCTCAACCAGAAAGGTATTCTTATGACGGAACACCCCGGCATCATCTCCGGGGCCGACAACAACACCGTGATTCTTGCGTTTGTTCACATCAGACAGTATTTCAGACAGGTCCGCCGGACCGAGCTTAGCAGCTCAACCGCCCGCAGTAACCTTTTCTGTCAATCTTACCTGTTTCATAGATAGATATAATACGGTAAAGATCTTTGCATGTCAAAAAATCCAGGGTTGTAAATCTTTGACATTAGGACCGATATTTCGGTATCTTACAATGTTATGATTGATCTGCATACACATACGCTTTTCAGTGATGGTGAACTGATTCCCTCGGAACTTGTCCAACGGGCTTTAGTAAAAGGATATACGGCAATTGCCTTGACTGACCATATGGACATGTCGAATCTCGACTTCATTATTCCCAGGATCGTCAAGGCCTCACAGGCACTTTCCGAACATACACCATTAACAGTAATACCAGGGGCCGAGCTGACACATGTTCCCCTGAAGCTGATAAACGGACTCGTGGAAGAGGCGCGAAGCCTTGGAGCGGCAATTGTTGTTGTTCATGGTGAGACGCTTGCCGAGCCGGTGCTCCCTGGTACAAACAGGGCTGCTATAGAAGCTGGAGCGGACATTCTTTCACACCCGGGGCTTATTAGTATGGAAGACGCAACGCTGGCAGCAGAAAAGGGAGTTGCCCTTGAAATAACGGCAAGAAAGGGACACAGCATTTCAAACGGTCATGTAGCGAAAATGGCCATGATGACAGGCGCAAAAATGGTCCTTAATACTGATTCACATGCACCAGGCGACCTTATCACACATGAAGATGCAGTATCGGTCCTCCGTGCCGCCGGTATCCCTGAAGAGAGTATAAATACAATATTTACAAATTCAGAAATAATTATTGAGAGAATCGAGAGGAAATAAATGCCCAAAATAATAAAAAAGAGACCAGTCAAGAAAAAACCTGTTCAGGAAGATGAAGTGAAGAGCGTTGCATTACAGGCGATTGAAAAAGTAAAGGAACGTCAGAAGCAAGTAATAACAGGTATATCAATAACCATTATCCTCGTAGTCCTTATTGTTATTTATTCGACGTATTCATCCACAAAAAGTAAAGAGGCATATTCTATTGAGACTGAGGCATATAATACCTACTATGGAATGAGCATTGATAAATCAATGTCTGAAGAGGACAAGTGGAATAAGGCACTGGAGTTATATAAAGAATCTGTAGATATTAAAGTGACACCGACAGCGCTATTCTACCTTGGAAATTGTTATTACAATCTAGGTGATTATGAAAACGCGATAAATGAATATAATCGTTTTGTTAAAAAATTCAGCAGGGCACAAGGGATACTTCCCCTCGTGTATCAAAAACTTGCATCCGCATATTTCAGGACAGATAAAAACGACAAAGCACTCGATGCATTAGCACAACTTGCACAGGTCGAAAACAGTTCCTTTAAAGATACGGCCCTGGTACTTGAAGCAAGATTCTATGAAAGCTCTGGTCAGGCTGAAAAAGCGCAGGAAAAATACAGAGAACTTTCTATGGAATTCCCGAATTCACCCTGGAGCGGAGAGGCCGGCTCAAAGATAGTTTCAACTGAAGCCAGCCCTGAAGGTTCTGTAGAAAAAGCCGAAGATAAGGAAGTAAAAAAAGAACCTGTTGAAAAGACAGAGGAAAAAACCGTTCCGGAATCTGCAACCGAATAGAGGACTGTAACAAAAATTCAGGATCTTTAAATATTCTTGTGCTGTTGAGCCGGCTTAAAAGTTTTAAAAAGCAGCCCCCTTTTGTTCTATGAATAACCCGGGATTGATTTTTAACTACCATTTCCTATAATCTAAACAGTCCGGGGCGTAGCGCAGCCTGGTAGCGCGCCTGCTTTGGGAGCAGGATGTCGGGGGTTCGAATCCCTCCGCCCCGACCATAGCTTTTCTTGTTATTTTAAATAGTTACAAGCCCACTACCAGACAAATTAGTTTTATGGAACACTAAATCAGTCTGCACGTCATAGTATGGCGTCTCAAGAGTGGGAAAGGGCAAAGGTCGAGGCATTAGATCGTATAAAAGAGAACTCTGAAATACCCAATCCCCGCTACAATAATTTACTTATATCCATTAATTACTTGATGCAGAGTTTTACCCAGTTCTTCTGTTTTGTCATGTTTAGCAAAAATACCTACGAATCCGTACTTCTTAAAATTAGCTAATACAGGGTCATTGGAATATCCACTTGCAACAATTGCCTTTACATCCGGATCTATCTCTCGCAGTTTCTTCATTGCTTCTTTTCCTCCCATACCACCACGTATGGTTAAGTCCAGGATCACTGCGTCAAATGGCTTTGATGCTTTCATCGCTTCCTTATAGAATTCGATAGCTTCGTTACCGTCTTTTGCCAATACAACTTTATATCCCTTGTGCGTTAATAGCTGTCCCAGGCTGTCTCTAATTATTTCTTCATCATCCATTAGTAATATTTTTCCCTCTCCATCAGCAAATGTATCCTCTAATGTCTCTTTTTCTTCAATTTGCTTATCAGATGCCGGCAGATATATTGTGAAGGTCGTGCCGGTTCCAATTTCAGATTCCACAGATATATGACCAACATGGTTTTTTATGATCGAATAGACTACTGAAAGTCCCAATCCCCGCCCCATTTCCTTCGTTGTGAAATATGGATCAAATAAACTTTTTAAATTTTCTTCTGAAATACCAATCCCTTGGTCCTGTATAACTATTTTCACATATCTTCCCTCTTGAATAGGCAAATCAGTATCTGAACCAAGCTCGGAGTTTTCTGTACTGATTTTAATTGCCCCGCCTTTGGGCATAGATTGAGCAGCATTTAGAATGAGATTGTGTATTACCTGACTCATCTGCCCTTCGTCTACTTCAGCCAACCAGAGATTATCTGCTTTGTTATATTCGCATTTGACATTAGATCCTTTCAGAACAAATTCAGTAGATTCATTAATAAGTTCAATAATGGATGAGGTCTTTTTGATCGGAGCACCCCCTCTGGAGAAAGTAAGAAGCTGCTGCGTCAAATTTGTTGCCCTGGCTATTATTTTTTCTGCTGATTCAAGGTTTTCATATGATTTGTCTTTGCGATCCATATGTATCATAGATAAATAGACATTATTGCGAATTGCCGCAAGCATATTATTGAAATCATGGGCAATACCACCGGCCAGGATTCCAATTGATTCAAGCTTATGGCTTTTCTGTCTCTCTTCCTCCAATTGCCTGCGTTCCGTCATGTCACGAGCTATGCCGAAAATGCCTGCAACCGTCCCTTCAGCATCACGGTAAACTCCTTTTGTTGTTTGCCATAGTCTTCTTACATTTCCGGTTATCGTGTATTCTTCTACAGTTTGAGTTTTTCCTTCTGACATGATTTTATTATCTGTTTCCATAAGCTGGCGGCCAGCTTCTAGAGAAAAGATCTCGATATCATTTTTTCCTATTATTTCATTTACAGACTTTCCCATTGCCTTAACGGTTGCTTCATTGACTATGATGTAGCGGCTCTCTATATCCTTTACAAAAACAGCATCCGTTGTTCCTTCCATAACCCCGATCAACAGGCCGTGTCTTTCCTTCAGCTCTTTTTCCACATGTTTGCGTTCGGTGATGTCGCGCAAAAAGACAACCATACGGACTTCCTCTAAACGTTGCAACTGGACGCTGATTTCTACGTCGAAAATGCTTCCATCCTTACGTAGGTGCCTGCTCTCAAAGCGGTCTGATCCCTGGGCAATAACCTTTTTAATATGTTCGGCTGTATCAGCCTCTGATTCTACTGCTTCCAGGTCAGGAACTGTCATAGTTAGCAGCTCCTGTTCACTATAGCCGCTCATATGGCAGTAAGACTCATTTACTTTCAGCAGATTTCCTCGCATATCCACCAGCCAGAACCCGTCCATGGCAGTCTGGAGGATTGACCTGTGCTGTTCTTCACTTAAACGCAACTCTTCTGCATGCTGTCTTGACAGGTCACGACTCAGAGAAAGTCTTTTTGTGTGATATCCGATAAACAGACCGGCAGCCGACAGGAACAGGAAAGAGAGTATATATGAGTATATTTTAAGGCTTGAGGTCTGTTTTTTAATACTTACTTTCACAAGGGTATCAAGGTCAGCCAAAGCTTTAATGAAAATGTTTGTTGAAATAGATATCAGTGCACTAAGGTCACTTATCAAAAGCTTATGATTAGCAGTATATTCACGCCTCTCCATCTGCCGTCCCATGTTGACCAGCATGTTCCCGGACAGTGGGCTTCCTTCAGTTTCAATTATGTAGTTTTTAAGATTACTGTCAGTTTCATTAAACCTGCTTTTTGTCTGCTTCCATAGAGGAGTCAATGCCCGAACATGTTGTTCAATTTCATAATCCGTTGCTGCAAGTTCTTTTATTTGGGAGGAATCAATAAAGGAGAGATAGTTTATATCAAATTTGTTTATTGCTTTCAGCCATCGATTCCGGGTTTCATCGATAAATTGTGCAGTCAAAAGTTCTCTTGTAAAGTTTTCGACTTCTTTCCATTCATTTAATGTACTGTTAGTCATTATTTCGATATTTGCCAGTTCCTCCAGTTTTTTATTAGATAAGTAAAGTGTCAGGATAGTGGCACCAATAGAAAATATCAGGATAATTAATACAATGTTGGTTTTTTCAAGTATATGTAATGGAGTGGTCTTATTCATCTGACGAGATTTTCTTTAAAAGACGTTCCCTGGCTTCTTTAAGTGCGAGTGCGGCAGGTTTTTCTTCATGGAATGTCTCGAGCATGGCTTTCCGTATTTCACGAGACATATCTTCAAACCATTCTACCCTGGCAGCTCCATACCCCACTTTAATGCTTTCCCAAATTGCCCCGTTAATAAAGGAATCATCCTTAAGATATTTTTCTCTTAAAGAATGCCTGACTACGGGTATCCCTGTTTCTTTGTACCTTTGCCAGGTCTCATCAGGGCTGAGAATAAACTTGTTAAACTCCCAGGCAGCATCTTTATGCCTGGATTCTGAATTGATAAACAGGAAGAAACATCCGGCCCAGACAGCAGCTCTTTTTCTTTTCAGATTCATAATCCCGATATTTTTAATATTTGATGTTTTCTTGAGCAGCTTTTTCAAATGGGAGGGTCGCATCATTGAGATGGCTGCTTTTCCCTGTACCAGGAAATTGTTTTTCCTGAAATCGGCAAGATCGGTGAGTATATTTACCTTTCGATTTCTTGTGAGATCCGCAAGGTAATCCAGTGCTTCAACCCATTCAATACTGTCAAATGCAGGCTGTCCTTCCTTCGTTAGAAAGTCACCGCCATTCTGTCGGGCGAATGTGGCAAGGAAGAAAAAATCATCAGAAGGAATATTCAGTCCTCCCCGTATAATCATGTTTCCTTCCCGGATAGTCAGTTTTTCCGAATAATCAGCAAGTTCCTCCCATGTGTCGGGAGAATGGTCCGGGTTAAGTCCTGCCTCCCTGAAAAAGTCTTTTCTGTAAAGGAAGAGAAAAGAGTTGGGCCTGTAGCCTATGCCGTACCTTTTTCCTTTATACATTCCCTGATCCAGAGAAAAATCAATAATATCAGTTCTGTCATCCCATTTATTAATATATTTATCAAGCGGTTCAAACCATCCGTTCTCAGCTCCCGCAGCTACGGTCAGAATGGGCAGGGCCAGCAGGTCCGGTGCGTCGGTACTATTAAAAATCATTTTTAGAGTGTTTTTAACAGGACGTATAAAGGAACGTTCCGGCCTTATATATTTTATTTTGATGCCAGGTGTGTTTTCTTCAAAACGGGATATTGCTCCTGTCCAGTAGGTTTGCCAAGAATCCTGTGCAAAATACCCTCTTAAGCGTAATTCAACAGCACTGTCAGCTGTCCAGTCTTCTTTTTTACAGCTGGAAAGCAAAAACGCAGCAGTTACTGTAGTAATAAGCAGCAGAACAGGCATGAACACATAATATTTCTTTATCATGGTCTCCCAATATGATTATATCTCATTATATCAACAAGTGATACTCTTACTCTTTTCTATTCCAGCAATTATTTCATGAAGGATTTCACTAGAATCCGTAATCCTGAAATTTGACAGCACAGGATCATTGGAATAACTGATTTAAACTACAGCCTTATTCCACTTGCTATCCCCGAAACATTTAACTCTTTGAAACTATTAACAAAACACAGCATTTTAACCAAATGCACGGACATACTTGAAACATCTCCATGCAATTCCCCTGCTTGATTGACTAACTATTTGGTATTAAGTAAGAAACCGGCATATACACATTGGCTATTAAATTAAAGTTATAGACGGAAAAGTGCGATATATACGGTACATATATATATAAATCTAAATCCGGAATTTAATTAAAGATTTTTAGAAGAGGTGGAATATGGATATTCCCATTCTTTTCGGCAGGTTTCTCATAAAGAAGGGAAAAGTTTCAAAAGAAGCACTTGATGAGGCCATTAAGGTACAGGCTGAAATAAACAGGTCATTTGCCGCGGTTGCTATTGAAGGCAATTTTATTGGCATTGATGATTTTAGAAAAGCACTGAATTACCAAAGGCAAAAGGGCCTGAGATTCAGGGAATCTCTTTTAGAACTGAAAATAGCGGATGAAGAGACATTGCATGAAATTGACAAGTCTTTTAAGTCAACCACTATAAAACTTGGAGAACTTCTGGTTAAAAGAGGTTCTCTTTTAAAAGAAGATCTTGAAGCGGCATTAAAGGAGTTTAAAGAATACAGTACGATGGAGTTTATGTGAAAAACAGTTTATGTTGTAAAATCATTTTTATTATTATCGCTGTCATGTGCATATTTCCTGGCACTCCATATGCGAAGGACAGTATAGATGTTGTACTTGCCATAGACAGCTCTGGCAGCATGAAAAAGACAGACCCCATGTCTTTACGAATTCCAGCGGCAAAATTATTCATGTCCCTTCTGGATAAAGATGACAGGGCAGCGATAATTAGCTTCAGCGGCAGCAGTAAGCCCCTTATTGAATTCACTCCTGTAAATAATGAGGAAAACAAAGAAACGCTCTTTAAGGCAGCAGAGCAGATTACCTCCGATGGACTTTACACGAATCTGTATGATGCTATGAACAGTGGAATTAAAATGCTTCCCGGAGATAACGAATCGGACAGGTCACAAATAATCGTATTAATGTCAGACGGCATGATGGATGTAGGAGACCCTGATGAGGACACGAAGCTTCTTGCTAAGATAAAAACCGAGCTCATCTCAGTTCTTAAAGAAAAAAGCGTTAAAGTATATACAATAGCTTTTACCGATCAATCAGACAGGAAATTGCTTGAGAGAGTATCAAAGCGAACAGGCGGTTTCTACAATCTTGCCCTTACTGATAAAGACCTTCATGTGATATTTACATCCATATTTGAGAGTCTAAAAACTCCTGACATGCTTCCAATGGATAAAAATGAATTTGTAATTGACAATTCCATTGAAGAAGTAACTATTGTAGCTACAAAAAAGGACCCCAGCGTGAAAATTCAACTTAAAGACCCCATGGGTAGAATTTATGCTGCCAACGATAAGACTGTGGGTGTTAAATGGTTTGAGTCCAACAAATTTGAAATGGTTACCGTAATAAGTCCTCCTGCAGGTAAGTGGGAGATATTGTTCAGCACAGGAAAAAACAATAAAGCGTATATCATTACAAATCTCAAGATGCGTACAAACTTCGACAAACTCTATACAACATACGGCAAACCCCTGGACATCAAAATATGGCTTGAAAAAGAAGGAAGTACCATAAAAGAACAGACTGTGCTGGATACAATTGATATTTATATGGAAGTCACTAAACCTGATGGTAAGATCATGAGGTTAAAGCCCTTTAATAAGGGGGAAGGGGTTTTCCTCAGAAGGGTTGCGCCCTTTAAGGCCGGCAATTACAAGATGAAAATTATTGCAAAGGGAAAAACATTTGAACGTGAAAAGTCCTTTGTTTTTAATGTTGCCGGTGTACAGGAATCAAAAGAGGACATAGAGATTGAACGGCATGAAAAAAAGATGAAAGAGGAAAAAAAGAAGGAAGAAAAAGAAAAGCATGAAGAGAAAGCCGAAGAAGTCGATGAATTAGATGAAGAGACGGGCAGCATATCCTGGGGAAAGGTAATAGTCCAGTTTTTATTAATTAATATTGTAATTGCAGGGATCGTTTTTATATATCTGAAGAGAAATATATTAAGCAAAGTAGTGGACTTGATCAGAAAAAAGAAGAAAGAAGAGAACGTTCAGGAAGAAGAGTCAACTGAGGAATCTCAGGAAGAAGAACTCGAAGTAGATAGTTCTGAAAGTGTTGAATTAGAACCTCAACAGGAAGAAGAAAGTGTTGAAGCTGAGGATCAGGATGCTAAACAGGAGGACTCAGAGGAAGAACTCCCGGTAGAAGCACAAAGAGCGCCTGAACCTGAAGAGGATATCAGCACAATAGAGCTGGAAGATGGAGACGAAGAGTCCGCTGAACAGGAAGTCTCAGAGGAAGAAACCCCGGATGAAGAGCAAAATGCGCCTGAACCTGAAGAGGATATCAGCAAAATAGAGCTGGAAGATGAGGACGAAGAATCCGCTGAACAGGAAGTCTCAGAGGAAGACACCCCGGATGAAGAGCAAAATGCGCCTGAACCTGAAGAGGATATCAGCAAAATAGAGCTGGAAGATGAGGACGAAGAGCCCGCTGAACAGGAAGACTCTGTGGAAGAAACCGCGGATGAAGATCAAAGTGCGCCTGAACCTGAAGAGGATATCAGCAAAATAAAGCTGGAAGATGGAGACGCAGAGGAAGACACCCCGGATGAAGAGCCGCTAAAGAAGAATGAAGAGAGTCCTGAAGAAGAGCAGGTTGAAGAGAAAGAAGTGAGTGAAGATGACTGGGCTGAGGCTATGCAGGAACAGGAGGCCTCAACCGAAGATCAGCCAAAGGAAGAAGAGAGCTCTGAAGAAGAACAGGCTGAAGAGAAAGACGTGAGTGAAGATGACTGGGCTGAGGCTATGCAGGAACAAGAGGCCTCAACCGAAGATCAGCCAAAGGAAGATGAGAGCTCTGAAGAAGAACAGGCTGAAGAGAAAGACGTGAGTGAAGATGACTGGGCTGAGGCTATGCAGGAACAAGAGGCCTCAACCGAAGATCAGCCAAAGGAAGATGAGAGCCCTGAAGAAGAGCAGGTTAAAGAGAAAGAAGTGAGTGAAGATGACTGGGCTGAGGCTATGCAGGAACAAGAGGCCTCAACCGAAGATCAGCCAAAGGAAGATGAGAGCTCTGAAGAAGAACAGGCTGAAGAGAAAGACGTGAATAAAGAGGGGAAAAATAATGATCAGAATTAATGCACTTGCATTTCTATTTATTATTCAGATCATGCTGGTTATTCTAGGCTTTGCTGTTTATATGTTTATTCAGTACAGGAAGAATGGAAAGCCAGATGCCTCTTTTATGGAAGAGCTAGAAAGCCTTAGAACCAACGCCAGTAATGCACAGCAAGAAAAAAATGACATGTTAAACTGGAAAGAGATGTTCGATGATTTACAAACCAATTTTGAAAATATCAGAGCAACCAATATAGAATTACAGGCAATAGTTTCAAAGCTGGTTCCAGAAGCTGAACAGTCTGATGAATACAAGAAAATGATTGCTCAATTCGAAAAGAATAATAAAGAACTCGACAATTGCCTTGGAACGCTCGAGAAAGAGAATGATTCACTGGATGATAAAATCGGCAGATATGAAGATCAAGTAAAAGGCTTAAACAAAAAGCTTAAAAACTCGGTCAGTAAATCGGAGCTTGACAATGTTGCAGCAGAAAATGAGGGACTTCGTATAAAAATAAAAAGCTTGAAAGAGCAACTTGATATAAAAACAGAAGAATACGAAAAACTCGATAAAAACTATATGTGGCTTGAAAAAGAATATAATGCTTTATATGAGACAACAGAGCAGGAAAAAAACGGTTAAACAGGTAAACTTATCCAAATAAGACATCTTTGCTCTGAAATACTTAGTCTGCTGGTTGACATACGACGTTACCTTCAAATAAAATATTTCTCTGGTTTAATGGTACTATAATGCTGTTTTCAGCAATAAGCTGTACGCTTTTAAACATGTTTGCTATTAGCTGATTGCTAATATATTGCGCCTGTAGCTCAGCTGGATAGAGCAACTGACTTCTAATCAGTAGGTCTGAGGTTCGAATCCTCACAGGCGCACCATATGTATTTAATAATAATGGTGGGTGTAGCTCAGTTGGTTAGAGCATCTGATTGTGGTTCAGAGGGTCGAGGGTTCGAATCCCTCCATTCACCCCATTATTTTGATAATATCTTTTGGCTTATAAAATATTGCGCCTGTAGCTCAGTGGATTAGAGCACCGGCCTCCGGAGCCGGGTGTCGGAGGTTCGAGTCCTCCCAGGCGTGCCATATTTATGAAGGGCCGTTAGCTCAGTTGGTAGAGCAGCTGACTCTTAATCAGCGGGTCGTAGGTTCGAATCCTACACGGCTCACCATTGAAAAGTCAGGGAGTTAGCCATTTAAGGTTAACTCCTTTTTTTCTGGAATTAAGTTTTATGTACTGCCGGGTTTGCTGTAAGGGTTTTACTATTCACTTTGCTTCAACTCTATTTAGCTTTTCCACTTACTGATTTAATAACTCATCAAGCCAATCGGTTAATAAGACGTTGTCAACAGAATATGTATTATATAAGCGAGTTGATAACCATGTGTGCTCATCTCCCGGTAGAATAAAAGTTCTCCACCCATTACCATCAAGTACATTATTCTTTAAGTCATAAAGACCATTTTGAAATTTGATGCCTGTATAGGAATAGGGATTAGAGCAATTCTCTTCACCAAAGCCGAAATAAAACTGAATATCAGCATCCTGCTCCGAAGAAATTAGTCCGAAATTTCGTACGGGATACTCATTAAAAAGGAATGGATACAGCTGATAAAGCCCTCCACCATCTGACTGAATATTACAGTCTATACAATTAGAAGGAAGGATAGAATTGAGATCCCATGTATCGCGCCAAATCTTCTGGATACAGTGACCAAGATAGTCGTCCCTGAAAAGAGGCCCTGAATCGTTCAACAAAATGACTTTTATTGAACCAAAAGCTTGAGCAACACGATCGTAATTAAAGGACACGCCATATCCTCCGGCACTGTCTCCTGCAAGAAGAACATGGGTAACATCTTGAAAGGTTGGAATAATTCGTTCAAGGTAGTGACCAATATTAAGATAGCCCACAAATTGCTGGTTCTCTGGTACCTCGGCAACAATGGCGTTGGTTTTCGTTCCTGCATGTATATCACCCGTGCAATATGGTACAAAAACAATATTCCAGTCCTTCACAGGATTTCTAGTGTCATCATAATCGAATATTCCCTGATTCAAATCATAAAATTCATTGCCATTTACAAGATTGATGAATTCTGAATATCCGAAATTGGAAGGATTATTCTCGCAGGTTTCCTCACTAAAGCAAGCTCCGCCGCCTTAAAGATAAATCATCAATTTGTCAGATTGATCATTGTATCTAACTCCTATACCTGTTTGGGAACCGTCACGGCATAAAGCCTCTGGAAAAGGAACCCACATCCACTCTAAATTACTTGCTTCTGGCAAGGAGTCATCGCTTGTGTTGTTAGAATTGTAAGAAGTTGTAATATTGCTTAAAGAACAGGTAGCACCTTCATCACATATAAAATTGGCCTTATAAATTTCTTCTGAATCTTTTTTAATAACTATTTCATGGCTTCCAACTTCTACTTCCGCAGAGAAATCTCCATTGACGTCTGTAGTAGCGGTAACTGGATCACTTGAAATTGTTACTATCGCACTTTCTATTGCATTGCCATCACTGTCAAGAACAGTACCTATGATAGTTGTTTTTGAAGTTGACGGAGTTGGCGGTTGTGGAGTCTCTCTGCCACCACTACTACAACCACTGTATCCCATCACACCAATAATGAGAATAATTGAAAATAGAATTGAAAGTCTCTTAGACTTTTTCATTATTTCTTCTCTATTTTAAACATTCTCTTATTTTTTTATATATTTTATTACTTCTACGCTATATAATATGAATAGGTCATCATATATATTAGGTGTCTCTATTCCTGCTTATGTTGTACTTTATTAGTCACGTTCTTATTGGATACACGCTTAATTCCTATCAACGGGTAGCGACTGAAAAACTATGTACCAGAAATTAAACATAACATATATTTGTTTTTCATTAGACACTTAATTACTACGACTTAACTAGATCAAGATTCGAGGTGAAACCATTTTGAAATCACTAGTCCGTAAAGCCTGTTTGTTTTCTATTAGCTGTTTTATTATTATTGCGTTTTGTGAAACAGGTTTTGCATTTGAGGCAACAATTATCAAAAAAGATGGTTCAAAAGTTAACATTGAAAATGGTTGGTTTGAGGATACTGGGTGTGGTTCTGCTAATCCAAACAATTTACGTTTACTTGATAATGAATATTCAGGAAAGGCAAGTCATGTTGACATTAAGTTAAGCAACATAACTAAGATTCTGCTCCTTGAGCGTCTAAAGCATAGTCTAGAGAAATATAAAGTAGATGTGATTATGAAAAGCGGCACATCAAGATCAGGATACTGGATGACTACATGTAGCAAGGGTGGAGGTGTATCCTATCCTATGTACGTATTAGGAGAGACTGAATTTGGGAAAGAATCAATTAGATTGAAACACGTAAAATCAATTAATTTTATGCACTAGACCATATTTCTTCCTGCTTTATTATTATAGTTGTGCAACAGGATCGCTTTTATACACAGAGTAAAATGCAAAAGGTATGGTAACGAGTATGCCCAGACATACCGTACTGAGTGTGACCTCAATAAAAGATCCGGTTGACCAGATAAAGCGTAGTGGCACACTCTGAGCCTGAAGAGTTGTGACAAAAAGGGCAATGAGATGGCCGATGGTAGCACCGATAATTGTTATCCAGACGGTTCTGAATGTAAGTAACTGAAATATAATCCTATGAGTTGCACCTAATGTATACACCGTAGATACCTCGGACTTTCTCCCATCGAGGTTTATATATGTACTGATCATGATACAAAAAGCAATCAGAATGAATGCCGCTGTGTACAGGGCTTTCTGGTAACTCACCAATGTTGATTCAACATCTTTTTCAGCAGTGTCACCCCGGTATGCATCGATTATGTTCAGTCTGCCCGAGTATTTCGTAAGAAGTGATTTCAGCCGTTCATAGGATAATACGGATTCGGGAAAAAGACGGATCTCATTAATTTTTTCATTATGTCCGGTAAGTTTCTGCAAAACGGGCAGAGAGAAAAATACCGAAACATCATCAATTGCTCCGGTAGTCGGAATGATACCGGCAACACGGAAATCCTGCGACCCTACCATGAGAGTATCATTTCTGTCCTTTTGAAGTTTCCGGGCTGCTACAGCTCCAAGAAGCACTTCATTACTGCCGATCAAATAACCTGAGAATGGGTAGGAATATACATTTCGAAAATCGATTCCAACAACCGGCAAGCTCTTTCCCTCGACGTTGAGGCGTTCCGTTAACCTGACCTCTGCGTTTCTCAGGTATTTTTTGAAATCCCGCTGTATCACCTGGAAGGTTGAAAACGAATATGTCTTTCCCTTAAGTTTTGCAGTGACAAGATCTGATGACAAGATCCCATTAGGGACTAGTATAAGTGAAGGACCGATATAGTCTACTTTGGTATCGATGGAACTTTTTCTGGCCTTTGCTAAAAGGTCAAGCGATACAGGAAGGGCGATCAGTAATGCGACAATTATCACGTTAATGGAAAAGACGACCTTGCGTCCGTTCAGTTCCTGCCAGGATAGCCAGAGACTGAATTTAGTAGAATCCGAAAATGTACTCTTACTGGCCGGTTCCATTTGTAAACGTACCACCCTCAAGATGCATTACCTTCTGTGCGTAAGCTGCTACGTCTTCTTCATGTGTTACCACTATTATCGTATGTCCATTGCTATTAAGTTCCTGAAAGAGCGCCATTACCTCATGTGTCATGGCAGGATCGAGATTGCCCGTTGGTTCATCGGCAAGAATAATACCTGGATCATTGATTACGCTTCTGCATAAGGCCACCCTCTGACGCTCGCCGACGCTGAGTTCTGAAAATTTGTGGTCAAGTCGGGCACTAAGGCCAAAGCGCTCAAGGAGTTCTGCTGCGCGCTCAATTGCTTTATTCCGTGACTTCATTTTAATTAATGCAGGAACAGCTACATTGTCCAAAGCACTCAGATATGGGATGAGGTTGAATGTCTGAAATACAAAGCCGATCTCATTAAGCCGGAGCTTTGCCCTGTACGCCGGAGTAGTGTCGTAAATGTCCTTGTCTCTGAGCAATACCTCCCCTTCTGTCGGATTCATTAGTGCGCCTATGATAAACAGTAACGAGCTCTTGCCGCTTCCGCTGGGACCCACGATAGAAAGGAAATCGCCCTGGTCAACATTCAGGTTGATATCTCTCAATGCAGGTACCTGCTCCTTTTTTGTATTTATGAAGTCTTTTGTTACATTACGAAGTTCCAGCATATTATTCCTCTCTAAGTAGTCTGGTCGGATCGAGCCGCGTTACAAACCAGGACGGAATTGATGAAGCTGCCAATGATATGGCAAGTGACGCAAACACAAAATGCGGAAGATATTGCATTGATGGTGCCAGACTTATATGCATGAATGCCTTCCCGAACCAGGCCATGAGCGGAATACTAAGAGCATGCCCGATCATTGCGCCGGAGACAGCGGTGACAGCGGCTATCACCACGTTTTTAATAACAATCCTTAAAGGAGACACGCCAATGCTCAATAGCAGGCCGATCTCCCTTTCACCCTTACGGATCATGTAAAAAATAAGGAAGACTATGCTGCCTATGACGAGTATCACACCTACAATCCACAACACAACAGAGTACTTTTTCATAATATCATTGATTTCGACCTGTGCCTTTGCCATGCCGTCAACCGTTATGGCCATTGTTCCAGGAAGCGTATTTTCCACTTCAGCGGCAAAGCCGGCTACATCAAGCTTGCACCAGCACCCGCCCATGTTGAGCGCATTTATCTTACCTGGCTTGTCAAGGACACGCTGCGCTGCACTCAGGGGGACAAAAAGGGCCATGTCAAAGCCCTTGGGAGGAGGATCAAGGACCCTGACAATACTGAATGCATGCCCTTTAACGTCAAGGGTATCACCCGCTTTGAGATCAAGGCTGCGCGCAACACCGCTGCCGATCATCATAAACTCAGGACTTCTGTTCATATTACGTGTGGATTTGAATTTCTGTCCAACAAGGATGACGTCAGTTCCATTAATATTGATATTTCCGTAAAGCTCGGGCCTGATCAGCCTTGCATGTTTACCGATAGGAGATGCCTTAATGCGATCACCATAATCATCCGGCATAACCTGAGGCCCGAATTGCATTGCATAGAAAGATTCAAGGTCAGTCCCCTGAGGCAGGACAAGCATGCCTTTTCCGAGTTCATGGGAAAGCTCCTTGATTTTGTCTTCAGCCGAACTGTTAATCGAGCTCTGGATAACGAGGATGGATACAACAAAGGCCATGAGAAAGATGATGAGCATATGGATCATCCAACGATGTCTGACCTCTTTGAGAAACAACATCAACACGTAAAAACATGCCCTCCTTTATGCGGCGACATTAATTGTTTTTATTATATTGATTAATAATGAATTAATTGTGAAGAATAAAAAAGGGCTGCAGATCATAAGATCTGCAGCCCTTAATTCATTAAATTAATTGTTTGATTAAAAACGGGTCTTTAAAAGGGACATTGAAACCTGCGCATTGTCTTCATTTTTTTCAAAAACAGGCGTAGGCACCGCGAATCTAATTTTGTTTTTTTCGATCTCAACCAGACTGGTATTCTCAGCAATACCATAAACTAATCCGCCAAATGTCCCGATAATAACTCCTGACGCAAATTTTTTGTTAAACTCATCCTGATCAAGCAGATAAAAAGCTCCTCCCAATAATGCCCCTAAAGCCGCGCCATAGAGAGAATCTCTAAAGAGTACTTCACCTTTAGTTTCAACGGCAAAAGCCGGAACTTGTAAGACCATGATAGATAAGACTGCAATAATTAAAATCTTTTTTAACATATATATGCCCTCCTTTTTTAATAGTCAATATTATAAACAATGTTGAAGATAAAATGCAGAATCTTTTTTTGAATTGTATATTAACCCTTTTCTCCCATTACCTGAACAAAAATATTCCTTGAACGCGGGCGGTTGTCATGGTCAATAATAACGATTTGCTGCCAGGTCCCCAATACGATGCTCCCGTTTGAAACAGGTGCTGTCATGCCGGGCCCCATAAATGTTGCGCGTATATGGGAAAAACCATTATCATCTCCCCATGTCTCTGAATGGCGGCTCTGCATTGTACGTGAAGCGAATTTCTCAAGCTGCTCTTTCATATCTTCTACAAGCGCCGGCTCATACTCAATAGTCGTAATTGATGCAGTAGAGCCGACAGCATGAACATTTACCATGCCATTAAGAATTTCTGATTTAAGCACTATTTCTCTTACTTTTCCCGTGATGTCCCTGATATCAGAAAATCCTTTTGTATCAATCGTAAGCTGCTCACCATAGACCATGTTATCCTCCTGTTCTTTATTTGATTTAAATTATAGCAAATAGAGACGTATTCGAAACTATCATTTAACTGGTAAAATATGCAGATGTCTTTAAACGAACTCATAATTGAAGGGGCCAGGCAGAACAACCTCAAAAATATAAGCCTGAGGCTGCCTCATAACAGGTTTATTACTGTAACGGGTGTGTCCGGCTCCGGTAAGTCTTCTCTGGCGTTTGATACTATCTTTGCCGAAGGACAATGGCGGTTTGTAGAATCCCTTTCAACATATGCGAGACTTTTTCTCGAAAAGCTTGATCGTCCTGATGTTGACGCGATACATAATATTCGGCCGGCAATAGCCCTCGAACAATCCAATCCGGTAAAAACATCACGTTCAACTGTCGGAACGATTACTGAGATTTATGACTATCTAAGGCTTCTGTACGCAAAAATCGGACACCCGCATTGCCCTGAATGCGGACGAAAACTGGTGTCATGGACAACATCTTCAATAGTCAAGGAACTTGTTGAAAAATACAACGGCCAAAAGGCCATGATCATATTTGATTCTGATGAAGGCCCTGAAGAACTCCGAAAAAGGGGTTTCCACAGGTTACGTGAAATGCCGACTGCCTTAAACGAACCAGGGCATGAAGTAATACTAGACAGGCTTGTAATTAAAAAAGAACCGCGGCTCTCAGACTCGATCGAGACCGCATGGGAACATAGGAGCAAAAATATAAAGGTTGAGATTGTGGACAGCGGTCCGGAAGACAACACTCTCCTCCGCTTCCATTCGGAATTAAAATGTCTTGATTGCAATATAACTATAGCTGATCCTCAGCCCCTTCTTTTTTCTTTCAATCATCCTCTGGGGGCATGTCAGGAGTGCAAAGGTTTCGGGAATACACTTGAATATTCCGAGGAGATGATTGTCCCTGACAAAGACCTTACACTTGAAGAAGGAGCTATTGAACCCTGGAACAAGCCAGCGGCAAAGTGGTGGTACAGGCAGTTTGCGAAGGCCGCAAAAAAACAGGGCATTGATATGAAAATCCCTTACAAAAAACTCCCGGAAAAAACGAGGATTCTTATATTCAAAGGCTCTCCCGATTTTTTAGGGATCGATGATTTCTTTAAGGACCTTGAAGGCATGCGATATAAAATGCATGTAAGGGTTTTTTTGAGCAGATATAGAAAGCCCGTAACCTGTATACATTGTAATGGAAGAAGACTCGGACACGGCGCGCTTGCCTTTACATTAGGCGGACATCATATATCGCGGTTAACAGATATGTCCGTTTCTAATTTGAGCGATTTTTTTTCAAGACTTTCCCTGACCCCGTACGAGCGGGAAATATCAGCAGAGATACTCCGGCAGATTGACCTCAAACTCGCGTTTTTAGACAGGGTCGGCATTGGCTACCTTACATTAAACAGAGAAGCAAAGACCCTTTCCGGTGGTGAGTCACAGAGGATAAATCTTGCCACTCAACTCGCTTCAAAACTCACCGGAACACTTTATGTTCTTGATGAGCCAACCGTAGGTCTTCATCCCGTAGACGTGAGCAGAATTGCGGACATCTTAACAGAACTGGCAGACGCCGGAAACACGGTCATAGCGGTTGAACATGATATGAGCATTATTAATTCCTCTGACTGGATTGTCGAGCTTGGTCCAGGCGGCGGAAGAAAAGGCGGCAGACTGCTCTATTCCGGGCCGAAAACGGATTTTTTAAAAGCCGACACACTGACTGCGGGCTACATGAAAAACAAAGATTTAATTCCCGTGCCCCAAAACAGGAAAACGGGTAACAGGGAGGAGCTCTCGATAAAAGGGGCATCTGGAAACAATCTGAAAAAAGCAAATATACGGATTCCTCTTAAAACACTAACCTGCATTACAGGCGTTTCAGGGTCTGGTAAGAGCACGATAGTAAAAGAAACGGTTTATAGGGCCCTTGCGACTTATTTTAAGGTTGAATTCAAGACACCGCTGCCTTTTGATAGTATTAAAGGGCTTAAGTATCTAAAAGGCGTCAAAATCATTGACCAGCATCCTATTGGTAAAAGCCCCCGCTCCAATCCGGTAACATACATAAAGGCCTTTGATTATATAAGAAAGATATTTGCCGATCAGCCTCAATCCAAAATGCTCGGATATACTCCAGGACATTTTTCTTTTAACACAGAAGGGGGGCGCTGTAATGCATGTGACGGTGCAGGTTACCAGAAACTTGAGATGTACTTTTTTGAAGACCTTTACATGAAATGTGAAGAGTGCGGAGGGATGAGGTATAAGCCTGATGTCCTTACAATAGCTTATAATGGAAAAAATATTTATGAAGTGCTTGAACTTACTGTTGATGAAGCAATAGGTTTTTTCAGCAGGGTCCCTTCTCTTGTTAAAAAACTGAACCTAATGGCTTCTGTTGGGCTTGAGTACATTAAGCTTGGCCAGCCTGCTACAACCCTGTCAGGCGGTGAAGCGCAGCGGTTGAAGATATGCGCGGAATTCGGTGTCTTAAACAGGAAGGGATATCTCTATATACTGGATGAACCGACAGTCGGTCTGCATCCTGACGACATTAGCAAACTTCTTAAGGTATTGAATGTTCTCGTTGATACTGGCAATACAGTACTGCTGGTTGAACACAACCTTGATGTAATAAAAAGTGCTGACTGGATAATAGATGTCGGCCCCGGCGGGGGAGACGATGGCGGACATATAGTAGCTGAAGGGACCCCGGAAGAAATAGTCAATCAAAAAAGATCGCATACAGCGAAGTATTTAAAAGAATACTTGTAAGCCATGTCCCATATCCTGTCAAAACTGCCAGTATTTTTTTTCTAATGAACGTGCTACATTAATTCGGACTTGTAGTTATCTACGAAATATATCTGCCTGAAAATGTCTCTTGAGATATTCAATGGCATTCTAATTCAAACATTTTTTTAGGGGGAAATGTTCATGCAGAGAATAGTAATCATGGCAGTATTCGTAATCTCTTTTATTTCTCAAATAGTTTCAGCAGCAGCATTAAATGAGAATTTTCGTCATATGGTCTGGCAGGTCACTGACCGCGGTATCCCAGACACGGACATACTAATAGTCTCAGCAGATCCAGACAATGCTGAAATAGTTTATGCAAGTTCCATGAATACGGTCTTTAGAACAACCGACAGAGGTAACAACTGGGAAGAAATTGTCTCATTCAGGGGTACCGGGATAATGATTCATGCTCTTGCGGCAGGTCCTGAAATTACACAATCCCTGTATATTTGTACGGGTGACGGATTATACAGAAAAGACATCAGACGCATGAAACTGGAGAAAATATACAGCGGTATTGGTGAAGAAGAAGGGACAGTACGTTCCATAGCCATTAATAGTAAAAACGAGAATTATTTATATATAGGGACCGGGGCAGGCATTTTCTTTACAAAAAACAGAGGCAATGATTGGGAAAAAGGCAGGAATATGCCTTCTGATACAGATGTAAATTCAATTGCAATCGATAAGAATGATCAGAAGATTATCTATACCGCCACAGACAGAGGGATATTTAAAAGCTTAAACGGGGGGGAAACCTGGGACCGTATGTATGAATCAAGCTTTTCAATGGAAAACGGTTATGACCTGCATGAGCAGAAAACACTGGATAGCGATGAGAGAGGAACGGAAAAAAGCATAAACAATATAGTCATGGATCATGAAAAGAGCGATTTAATATATGCCGGTTCTTCAAACGGGCTTCTTTTAAGCGAAGATAGTGGATCTACATGGAAGATGGCCTCAAGCCTTGGTCTTGCAAGCCTGAACATACAGAATATAGCAGTTGATCCATCAGATGGTAATTACCTTTATGTGGCCACAGGCAAAGGGGTTTTTGTATATTCCAAGGCAACTGAAAATTGGGATGAGCTCTATAAAGGGCTTGTAAGCACAGACGTCAGATATCTGGACATTGTTTTTTCTGATAAAGAATCTCCTGCTACGCTCTGGGCCGCAACTGGAAAAGGGGTCTTCAAACTGGTACATGTAAATGGCCCGGAAGGTCTTGCAACAGAGATGGAGCAGATCATGTCAAATTTTTCTCATGAGCCGTCTATTGCAGAAGTCCGGGAGGCTGCCATAGTATATGCAGAGGTTCATCCGGATAAAATAAGAAAGTGGCGAAAAGCCGCAGCACACAGGGCCTGGCTGCCGTCTATGAGATTCGGATATGACAGTAATGAAGACTGGCAGAGCAGCACATATTTTTACAGTACCTCGAAGGAGAAATATGAAAACGATGATATTACGGATGGGAGAGATAGCGGTTGGTCTGTCTCACTCTCCTGGGAACTCGGAGACCTTATATGGAACAACGACCAGACTGCTATAGATTCAAGATCCAGGTATGCAGTACAGTTAAGGGATGACATTCTGAATGCTGTAACACGGCTCTTCTTTGAAAGGCGAAGGCTGCAGATAGATATGAGAATATCACCATCTGAAGATGTTATAAAGAGAGTAGAGATGGAGTTAAGGATACAGGAACTAACAGCAAATATTGATGCATTAACAGGATCTATGTTTTCCAATAGAGTTGCGCTAAAGAAAAATGAGGACGCAGTTACATTAAATAAAATAGTCTTTTATAGGTGATCAGAATGAATTTACAGGATACTATAATGGGTTGGCTTTGTCCGATGACGGCTTAAAAGACTCATCTAAGTACATTATAATCTGGTCATGGATTTTTTCACAAAATTCATAAGGGGCAGCAAACTCATTACATATCAATGAGCTGTTTGCTTTAATTTTATCTTTTAGGTCCAGCAATCCGATTAATTCCGGATCTTTTATGTCACTTAAAGAGGAAATAGTGATATTTTTAAAGAAGAATATAAAATGAGGTTTCTTCAGAGTTTTCCATGAATCGTAAGCTGAAAGGAACTTTTCCAGGGCGCCTTTTTCTTCTTCACTAAAATAGTTGTGGAATTTTTTGTGAAATATGCAAATAAAGACATCACAAAATTCAGAAAGATGGTCAATTATTTCCTGCGGGTTCTTATCGGTAGGAAAAACGTATTCCCATAGGGTCACATTAAAAGTGACACCAAACTCATTTGGCAATACTTCTTCATTCATTCCCAAACATACTTCACGCACTATTTTACGTTCAATTATTATGTCTCCAGGAGAAGCTATGCAAATATTTATTACTTTATTTTTATTCATTTTCTTGAGAAGAACCCTTTTAAATAGCACTCTGGAAAGAGATTTTAGTATAGCTGATCTGCGATTTTCTTGCTATTAATTATTTAAAAACAGTTATAAATTACACGGAATTATGTTGTAAACAAAGATTTTTCTTGTAAAAAATGTAAATTGGCAGGATTTATTCTTCTATTGTTTCTGCTTCATCAATAAGCATAACGGGTATATCGTCTTTTATATGATATAGAAGCTTGCAACTATCGCAAATAATACTGTTTCCAGATTCATTATATCTGATGTCCCCTTTACATTTTGGACAAGCCAGTATATCAAGCAGTTCTTGTTTTATAGCCATAATTCATTCCTTTATTGTAATCAATAATAACTAATGGCTATATTTTACTTTAAAAACAATATTTTTGTTACCTTAGTGTTTCCACAAAAGCTGGAAAGTTTATAAGAACATAAGGGTAGAGAGTAGAAATACTTGGTTGACTTACTCTTAACGTACATTTAAACTTATTGTTCATGAAACAGGAAATAACTGAAATAGTTAAAAATGCCCTTAAAAGTCTAAAAGATATTTGGAATATCGATGAAATTCCAGATGTTGAGATAGAATTGCCTAGAAATGAGGCAATGGGTGATTTTGCGGCTCCAATAGCGATGAGGCTTACGAAAATCCTCAAAAAGCCCCCCAGGAAGATCGCCGAAGAAATTGTTGAAAAGATTCAGGAACAGGGGCCAGAGTTGTTCGATAACATAGAGATAGCCGGGCCGGGATTTATCAACTTTAAATTCTCGACAGGATATCTTTATAGAGAGCTTAATAACATTCTTGAAAAAGGTCATTCATTACTAAAAGCCGATAC
>PJEL010000300.1_pt1 | contig 59184 bp, 36 predicted proteins | sample 1853271 | NCBI WGS metagenome assembly PJEL01 (sample SAMN08108733, study PRJNA415343) | Invertebrate metagenome, whole genome shotgun sequencing project. | host: Globobulimina | place: Sweden: Gullmar Fjord | collected 2015-08
TTTGTCCTCACTGACCATTGCAATCACCTTGAAATTCGCCTCTTCAATCGACGACAATGTACATTCGACATCATTATCCATCAAGTAGTCATATACTTTAGACCAGGTCTTTCTACTTCTCTTCATAAATTCCACACGCTTGCGTGCTTTTGCAGCTTCAAACCCATCAGCCATTCTCAATTTCTCATTCAACACAGCAAGGTCCGCAAGCTGCTCCTTTGCTCTATCAGATGCTCTTCGTAGCCTAATTTGAGGTGCTGTGGACACAACATCGCGAAAGTTTGGAGAGGGACCCTGGGTTGTCGACGTGTCTTTGGAATCTGTCTCGCCAAGCTTTGCCCTGGTTTCATATCGGCGATTGCTCCTTTGTCCATTAAATATTCTACTGTTTCTATAATCGAAAGCCAACAGACCCCGATAACCCGACATTGTTGTCGGTACCATGGTCACGTGTCCCTATCAAACTCTGTCACGACCAAAGGTTGGTGATGCCAATGAGTGATGAAACGTAGCGATGGATCCACGTATAGTGCATGTATTAAATTCAAATTAAATATTTATTGGCCCGTGAGGTGCACGGCTATTCTAATAGACAGAGTGAGCCTCAAAGGATGGGAGATTTGACACGAGTTGGAGGATAAACAAAGATTGTGTTTATCTTGGTTTCAGCAAGATTCATCTCGAACGAGATGAAACCATTTCACTCGCTTGAAATCTTTTTCATTTTGTGAGAGAATGGCTACTACTACTACTAGCAAAACTAGATAATAAATAACTGATACATGGTGAGTAGAGGCACTCTGTGGTCGAGTCAAGCTCTAGAGTGGCCTCAAGCTTTATAGAGGAAGAACCCACACTTGCAAGGGTTGGTTGCAACTCATCAATACAAAAAATACTATGATTACTCGTAGGGTTATCTGATCACGGCAATGAGCGTTCAATCTCTGATTCCACTCATTCATCTGTCCCTCTTTGCATGCATAAGTGCATTCTTATTTGGGTATGATCTCGGTTTGATTGGAGGCGCCTTGCATGGCATCCACAAGAACCTGGCCACATCAGATGCTGTTGATGAAGTTATTGTAGGAGCAGCAAAGCTGGGCGCTGTTCTCGGAGCATTTGTAGGGTCTTTAACTATGAAGGTCTGTGGAAGAAGGGTTGCCATGATCTCGGACGTGTTCTTTTTTATTTTTGGTCCAATATGTATGGTTGTGTATCCCCATGTCGTCATGCTCATTATTGGTAGAGTGGTTGTGGGAGTTGGTATAGGAATCTCCGCTGTTGTGACCCCTGCCTATCTAGGAGAGGTTTCTCCGTCATCGTATAGAGGAAGAATGGTGGGGTCGTACGAGGTTATGCTGTGCCTTGGTATGCTGAGTGCTAGTCTTGTGGATGCCCTTGTGAACACTCTGTCAGCATCTTGGAAATGGATGGTGGGGCTACCTATGATTCCTGCGATGTGCATGGGTGTTTGTGTATGGAATATTCCAGAGTCTCCCCGTTGGTTGGTCTCTGAGGGTCAGTTGGAGGAGGCACTGCGGGTCATGCATAAAATGTACACTGCTTCCACGCTGCCTGCAGGACAGCAAAACTCAACAGATGAGGTAGAGTCAGAGTTGTTGTTGCTGTGGGATTCTGTGCAAAAAGAGCAACAACAAGAAATAGAGAAGAAAAGAACAGGTACGGTGGAAATGCAGACATTAGCAGATGGGAAGGAAGACATGCCTCTGTTGGATCAGAATAATCATGGCAGTCATGCGCCTCTGACAGCCACGCATGATGTACATGAAGTGCCAGTAGGAAGCGGCTGGCTTCGATGCTTGAAGAAGTTGCTGCAAGGTTTTGGAGAACTATTTCGTGATATATACTGTCTTTCTGCAAGCGATGAACGCAGAGCTTTTGTGACAGTGATGGTGTTGGCAATGTTCAATCAAGCATGTGGATCAACATCAATCATTAACTATGCTCCTACAGTTCTCGAAGAGCAAGGGATGCAGAGTGATACAAAAGCAATTCTGTTTTCAGCATCAACAGGAGTTTCGAAATTGATTGGAGTGCTTGTTTCCTTCTTCCTTGTTGATAATGTAGGCAGACGTCCTCTGTTAGTTTCAGGGTCAGTTGGATCAGCTGTCAGCTTATCAATTCTTGCGGCAGACGCCTTATCTAGTGTGCCTCTTGTAGTGATATCTATGAGTCTTTTCATCTTCTGCTTTTCTTTGTCCTGGGCAGAAGTGTTTTGGATCATATTATCAGAAGTTTTCTCCATGAAGAGAAAATCTGCAGCAATCTCTGCTTGTACTGCTACCCTCTTCTTGTTTGGAAGTGCAGCAGACTTGCTGTTCCTCACCATCAGAAATGCTATGGGTTTCGGCTCGTTTATTTTGTATGCAGTCGTGTCTCTAGCAGGTGGGGTATTTGTGTACTATTGTGTACCAGAGACCAAGGGGAAGACTCTTATGGAGGTCCAAGAAGCATTCAACCTTGGGAATACATAAATAAATATGATGTGTGTAATGGATTTTTACATCTTCCACTTTCTTCATTCACGAGTTTCCTCTATTAGAGATAGATTAAATCTATCCAAAGACAATTGGTTGACCAGGCTGACCCTGCTGTGGACTAGGAGTGGCCACAGCTGCACGAGGAGGTTGTTGTTGTGCGCCAGTGGGCACTGAAGCTACTGTAACCGGCTGTAGATTAGGAGTGGTCACAGCTGCACGAGGAGGTTGCGATCCGAGTGTGGCTCCCACTTGCACTGCCTCAGCTGGGGCAGTGGCTATCACCACTTCAGGCTGCTTTGGAGCAGTCGGGCTAGCGTCTACCTTCGGAGCTTGTGCCATACTGTCAATAATTGAAGGTGCTTTCGCAGCATTTCCAAATGTTGACGAATCAATCGGTCCATTGGCCACACTTGGACCTTGTGGCACTATGGTTTCATTCTGCATAGATGATGCTGGGGGGACACTAATTATCTCAATTGTTTCTGTTCTCTTATCGCAGCTCTTCAGACATTCAGTCTCCACTATTGTAGAATCTCCAATATCAGCAAAAGTAGCATTAGTCTGGTAGTATTGATAGTCACCAGTTATCTCGTCTGGGCATGCAACGTATACAGCCTCATCCTGCCAGGTTAGACCACAACCATTATCCAAATACCCATATGGCACGCAATTCATACTCGATGAAAACTCGATACACGAAAAGTCACCGAGGATATCTACAGATTGTCCGAGCTTTGTTGGAAGTGCACAACCCACAGAAGCAGCAACGATAACCCCCAAGAGAATAGCACCAGCAATAGACTGCACCCAAATGCCCCTTGTACGCCCTTCGAGAGCCTTTGATTGTACTCTAGGAATCATGATGATGATCAAAGCCATGCATATTCCTGCCAACAAGCCTCCGAGGGTGAACCAGATATCAATAAGTGGAAAGAGGCTCAAGGTAATCAAACCACCCCCAGTAATAGTCAAGAGCAGAGCAATCAGGTACCATTCTTTCAGATTCAAAAGCTTTCTTCGTGGCCATTCAAGCGGTTGATTCACGCATAAAACTGCGAATAAACTCAAAATACCTGAAAAGGGCCCACAAGACACGTATTTACCATTCAAGTTTGCTGACACGAGGGAGCCAACAATGGATGAAGAGAGAAACAGCCCAGCCAGACTAGCTTGCGGAAATGGCATGCAACTTCTGGCATAAAACCCAAACAGCCACAGGAATAGCAGACATACAATCATTTGAATCAATCCAGCTGGAAGAAATACTGAGGAAATGAGCCTCCACCATTCATTCCCAGGAGCATTCATTCTGGGCAACACAAGTGCTCCAGCATCCACAAGTGCATCTGCGGTTGGGCCATACCATGGATTGTCAGATAATGAAGCAAGTTTCCAGTTATCGAAGGACAAAGAGAGAAGGAACATTGCCAAATAGACCACTGAAATAACGCCAAGGAATCCAAGAGAGTACCATTCGTGTGCTTGATAACCACTGCTTGATGACTTCTTTGGAGACCTTCCCCTGGATGTTCTGGAACGAGATGATTTTCTCGAACTCCTTGGTGATGCAATTCCTCTGCTTGTATACCATGGAACTCCTCCTGCCTCAAGGGTCCCAGGACTCGCGGTCATATTCAGATGCTGACCGGGTCTAGCCTTGCTTCCGTTTGTGAAGAGCCACTGCCCCTTGGAACCATCAATTCTAGATGGTGTCCTGTTTGGCCCAGCTGATCCAGGAGTAGACACATATTGTACATCGGAACCTTGAATCTCGTAGCGACCAGGGTCGTTCGAGACCAAAAACATTCCTGCGGAATTCATCATCCATGGGGCATTTTTCTTTGCCCATGAACTGATGGCATGTCTGAGCTCGGAGTTTGCCGTCATTGATATTGGAACCCGCAAATTCTTATTTGTAACCGGACATCTTTTGTTTCCGTTTGCAAGTCTTTTCTCAAGTGCACCACGATCACACGTTGTACCAGTTGCAAGAATAACAGGGTCTCTCATCACCCTGCCCGATATGGGGCAGATAAACCTTGGGGGTGCTTTAGCCTCAATCGCCATACGATCGAGCTCTCTAATAGGCGAAGAATACTTTCTGGGGGATCCAGAGTTCTTACCTCCTCCATTGGATCTAGCTGCCACTGTCTGACCTGATGTGGAGCTTCCTCCTCTACGAGAGGACCTGGGGGTTAGTCGCCTAGGTGAGCTGTGACCATACTTCTCTGTAGTTGATAAGATACCAAGGTTCATTGAACCATTATTCATCTGCCTTAAAGTTAGATCCTCCGAGCACCTTGCCGTCGTCGATGTCAGAGGAGAATCGATCGCAGCTTTGATGCTCTGGCTTGCCTCCCTGGAGATGTCCAAGCTATTAGACATGGGGTCGACCTCAAGCTTTGGTGGTCTTCTTGTACCCTCTGATACTTCTACAAGAATATTACACATCATACTAATGAAATCAAATATCAGTAAACGCGAGATCAGGGATCGGTGACATACCGTTGGGTGGTGGGGATACCTGTCCCGATTTGCTACGTATCAGCTGGACTGCAGGAAATCGATGCAGATAAGAACAAATCAGCCTATAATTAAAATAATAGTATTATATTTAATGCGTACCAGCACGATGATCACTGTTTGGAGTGTCCAAAGTTGCAGACGTTTCCATGTCAACGGTTGGGATCTCAGTTCGTTGACAGTTAGGTCTACAACGTATGATTGCTATAGGCTCTCAACAGGGATAAAGAGCTATACTTTATCAAAAATATTGATATTAAATTAGTTTATAAGATGTAGACGTGGTGTGTTTCGGTGAAATCGTTTTCCTATGCATGGGGATACCCGAAAGAGATTCCCACGATGGTTGGCATTGGTTGGGCTTGTCATCACACCTGTCAGTGACAGGCTGTCACTGCGGCAAGTGATTGTGTATGATACCAATCGATCGTGGTCAAATTGTGGGTACATTTCAAATGGATGGTCTCTCTTCAATAAAGAGGTTCGTCGGGGTTTGAGTAAGTATGATGGCAGTGTGTTGTGGTCAGGCTTTCCATCAACAGACTCTTGTACTCTGCATGAAGAGTATACATGCCTTACTGATGACTCAAATCCATTCCTGAATTTACATAGCGCGAGGATACATTGATTAAATACTTTCAAAGGGAATATCTTGCTCTTCTCTAGTCTGCAAATCCTTTACCCTAACCAGACCCTTTTCCCACTCATCAGGGGCAACCAACACAAGTCTAGAAGCACCACAACGCTCTGCCTGCTTAAAAGCCCACTTCATTTTTTTACCTGATTCTAATACCAAGTCAACACGCTTACCTTGGCTACGAAGTTTTGATGCAACCCTGCAACCTACAGAATGTAGATCAACATCCATGGCCACAACCAAGTCATCAACTGAATGACCGATTGAAGGCAGCAATCCCTTATCACTAAGCAGTTCTACGATAACAGCATCTCCAAATCCAAATCCAACACAAGGATGATTTTCTCCTCCAAATGTTTCCAATAGTTTATCATATCGCCCACCACCACAGATGGCTCGTAGGTTTCCTGCTCTATCGAATCCTTCAAAGACGATTCCAGTATAGTATGCCAGACCTCGAACAACGCTTGCATCAAAGACAAGATAATCATCATATCCGTACGATTTTGCTAACTCAAATACACGCTTCAGATCCATCACAGCCTCGTTGTCACTTCCCAGCAATCCTTCCAGATCACTGACATCCTTCACTTCCAGTGCCGACAAAATCTTCTCAGCAGTATTATCTGGGATTCCTAGATCCCTCAAACCATCCACAACTTTTTCCCTTGGAAGTTTATCCATTTTATCCACCATGATACAAACAGGGCCGAATGCATCATTCTCAAGGCCACATGTTTCCAAGACTTGCTGCAGCACTTTTCTACTAGAAACCTTGATTCCAACGTCAGATGACGTTAATCCTACGCCAGCGAAGAATTGAGTGATTGCTGCAAGTAATTCAGCTTCAGCTTCAACCCCCTGGACTCCTATGATATCCATATTCCATTGATAATGCTCCCTCCTGCGCCCACGTGTTGCCCTCTCATATCTCCAACACTGCCCAATAGCAAACCACTTTGTTGGCAATGGCAACCCTTTACCTTTCTGAAGGGCAAGTCGAGCGAGAGAAGGCGTCAATTCGGGTCTCAAGCTCACCCTCCTCCCACCTTTATCTTCAAAATTGTACAATTGCTCTGTGATTTCTTCTCCAGCTTTGCGTACAAACAATTCTTCACTCTCCAACACAGGGAAATCAATTTGTTCAAACCCGAATGTTCGACTCACCTGCTCAAACTCTCCAAAGAGCCAATTTTGCAGTCTTTTCTCGTCTGGAGGAAAATCACGAGTTCCTCTGGGAGGATTTGTATCAATCTTTTGCTGTTTTCCACCACTGCTGCTGCTACTACCACCACCAATGGTACTTGTCCCTGCCTTTCGATCCGTAGATGTGGCTCTGAGAGATGTTTTGAGTTTAGGAGAATTCAGTATTCTACTGTAAAGGGAATTCCCTGCACTGGGTCGTGGAGTCTGCTGGACAAAAACTCTACCGAGCATACTGGCCATATGTTGCCTCATCGTGGTCACGTGTCCCTGTTTGGTCGAGATATTTGACATTTTTAGAATCCGATTACAAATATAATCATTTTCAATCACGCGTATGGTGTATTGGATGATCATACAAAGCACATTGTCGTTGGCAAAAGCGACCACAGATGTTGGGAAAAAAAGGTATATAGATAGAAATTTTCTTGTTCTCAACGAGTCCGTAGACAAATTGCCTCATATAAGGCCGAGAAATGCACATTAAACCCCTGATTACTTTATATTTCATATATGTTTCAAAATAATTTGATCGAAACCAAGCCCTGTCCCGTGTTTGTGATCTTGCTGTTGTCGGTTAGTGGTACCCACACTCACGAACTACCAGTATCTCTGACCCTACAGGATATTCATTCCCCTACATATCACACATTATCTATGTTCATTATGATACTTTCAAGTCTATGATAGAAAGCTATCCCGGGGTTTGTCAGGATGGAAGGTATTGTGCAACTTAGAAGGTTGTGCAACTCAGAGAAGGCTTCAAATTCCACGTGTGTAGGTATTCAGACGGATATATGTATCTGTGGAACAGGTTTCTGGGATGCTTCAAAGGATGATTTGTACAAATTATGTGACGCTCACGGGATTCGTCATACTGAGGGGATGCTGCATAAACTGCAGACAACACATGTAGTGGTTCCCTTTACTCTCAAGGATATAGAGGTGTGTCAGGCGTATGCTAGGCGAGTTCTGACATCAAATAAAATATCAAAAGCTCTTAGTTGGGGTATACCAATTGTATCAATTGACTTCCTGCTTCATACAGTGGGGAAAGGGTGTCGGAGCTGTCATGAGTTGATACCTGGTATTCCTGCATCTATGCTAGAAACTGGGTACGCGTGCCCAGCAGACTGTTTCCCCGTGACGCATAGTGAAGATCATGTTGTAGATGATACTCCTTCGAAATATATTGTGAACCCAGGATGCTCCTCATCAGGGGTGAGTACTCTGGTTCATGGTGTCATGGAACCAGAAGGGGAATCAATGACGTCCCAACTAGAGAATGAAATTACATGCGCCCCGAAACAGCATGAGGAAAGGAATACTATTATCAGTTGGGACGGGGGGTATGATGATGATGTCGACCCTTGTCAATCTGAAGAAGTGTGTGGGTCCCAAACACCAGGCACGGATGCCTTTAATAAAGAGGATTTGAGAAACTTTGCATCCATCAAAGTGACCCCATTGTCATGCCATGATTCAGAGAAGGAACATGATGAGACATTCGGGGATTTTTCACCCGGTTCGTCTCCCACGCTCGTGGAAGAGACTCCATTGCAACCATGGAGTCCTGACTGTTTCATCCCTGGTGAATTATTATCCCGTGCTCCAAAAGGAAATGGTGTCCGGAAACGCCACAACATTACCTCGAAATCATCTGGAATGATTCAATTTACAGATTCAATGACGTTTAGACACTTGGAGTATTTGTACATTGATGCTCGCAATCATAGAGCTGTTGAAATTGTTGACTTGGATCGCAGCATGACCAAAGCAATTGTCAAGCCACTGCATTTTTATAAAATAATGGGAGAGGAATGGATGATGGAATTCAAGAGATATTTTACAGGCGATGATATAGGTGTTTCTGATGGATCAAATGGTTTGGAACTGTACCAGTCCACAAAGGTTGAAGGGTGTCCTGTTCATGCAGTCACACACCGGCAGGTTGTGGTTCATCGCATGAGATCACGACACAAGAAAGAGCCGATGCTCGAGATGGAAAGTTCAGATGATCCACCCTATTTTTACAGACATGACTATGATGTTGACGCAGGACGAGTTCTGGATCAAAAACTGGAGACATAAGCAAGTGCACTTGGATCAGAAAAGGAAAAAATCCTACATAGATGAGATTTTTTTTCCCCAACGGTCCACCAACCGTCAATGGCGGTCCGTCATCCATCGTAGGAGACAACATCTTCTAGAGACGTTGCGCCAAGATTCTTTAGTTGTAAATTACAATTAATATATTCATGAAGTAATATCATTGGCCGTCTACTCGCTGAAATCATGTTGGAGAGACGACCAACGACTGCTGTGGACGATGGCAAGGAAAACGCCCTGAGACGATTGTCTCAGGCAAGCGTCAGCAAATCGGTAGGTTTCTCTTTGATAAAATTACTAGCAACTTAATGTATGCATAATGAGAAGATTATTCGTGTAGTACGTCGATACGCTGGAAAAGCGTCAAATTCTGGCAAAAAAGGCATCCAACGAGCCGTTGAGACTCAACCCTCGTGTTGGTGATGCATCACATGGGAAATTGAGTGCGAAAAATCCACGACAAAGCCGTTTGGGATTACCTAAGGAGTCAGCACAACCGGCTCTCCCAACGAAACATTTGCAGGAGCAGTTGGATGCATATGATGATCGCTTGAGTGATTTGCGAGATCAGTTGAGGCACTCTGTGGATCAAATACTCACAAGATCTAGCATACAGTTGGAAAAAGACGAGACGTATGTCGATGCCAATCCTGCTATCAAAGAAACCATTGTACAGGGGCTTGTCATTGCTTCAGGTCAGGGATGCAAGGAGGTTCTTCAGGGCAGTGTTGCTGCAAAGAAAGGATCCAAGAGTGGGCATGTCTGGAAATCTAGATCTCCCAAGGGAACTCAATTAAAGAGCTCCTGTACATTGAAGTTGGTGACTACAAAGTCATGCAATGTGACCATAAAGATCACTTTTGCTGATGGAGACAGTGTGCCAGGGGTCTTGCTGTTTGAACACGCACCAAAGGCCACGGCTGCTTTCAAGCCTCTAGGTAAGGTATCTTTGCAGAAAAAGTCTCTGAAACAATTGAAGCACGTGTTCCACCTGGGCAATGATGTGATTGTCGACAGGTATCTCAGAGTGAGTTGCATGGGTCAGATTGGAGACTCGAAGAATAATTTTCATGCAGTCTCCTATTTGTTCATTAGCGGACATGCTGCTGATCCCAATTGTGATTCCTCTGAAGACGAGGAGCAAGTTGTGACTGATGATGCGGTGGAAGTTCACGTGAGTATGGACAATATCAGCCCAGCAAAACCTATGTACACAGTTGCACATGCAAAGCCAAGGAAGCGCACTTCTCCCAATGTGTGGGAAAGGTTAAGTGGGCAGGTCCCAGCGTCTGAAAGAAAAGAAAAGGTAGTAAAGGAAGCTCCAGCACCACAAAAAGTGCTGGATACAGACAGGATCAGGCTTGTGGAGGATACCTTGCGTGGCCTGAGGATGAGTAGTGGTAGTGATGCAGCAGAAATGGTAAAGAACATTGTGTTTGGAAAAGACTCGAATATTTTGAATATGTTCACCCAAGAGCAAGTTGATGAACTTATTGCATGTCTTCCAACAAAAGACGAGAGGAAATTGTTGCGTTTGTTGGATCCTGCCAAGGTTGGTAATGAAGCTGAGGAATTCATGCATGAAATCATTGGTATTGATAACTTGTCAGCAAAGATTGAAACGAAATGGTTTTTGGCTGACTTTGATGCCAGAGCTGCGGTTGTACAGGATGCTGCCAATTTAATTTCACGTGCTTGCAATGAAATTCACCAGTGCCAAAAGCTCCACTTGGCAATCAAACTCATCCTCAGCGAATGCAGCGAATCATTGGAGAGGGCCAAGATTCTTGACGTCACCTTGCTCAAGGAGTTGAAAAATACACACTACAGCTCTAAAGGATCTTTGCTTCACTTTGTGGCAGCCAAAATGTCTGAAGCCTCTGGCTCTATGAAGGTACCCAACATTGCAAAGGATTTGCCATCATGTTCTCCTGCCTCTGAGGTAACACTCTCCGATATAAAGTGTGAATTGAAGCAACTTACAGATGGTATTGAAGAAGCATCTACTGCATGGAGAGCTGATGAACCTGCCGCTGGTTTCATTGAGAAGAGGATTAGTGCAGCATTGACCAAACTGTCCTCAACTGAAGCCATCGTTACTGAGGCAGAGGCTGATTTTCTCGAAAGTGCAATAGATGCTGGACTGGATCCATCCTCTGCAGATGAATCTAGTGATCTTTTCCTGGCCATTTTGGCCTTTTCTGATGAATTGAACAATGCTCATTTGGAGAATAAATGTGTTGGCTTTTTGACAAAGTCCAAAGAGGCTCATGACCAGAATACTAACCATTACGTTTCACAAGGCAGTGAGCTCCAAGAGGAGCCCTCAGACTTTGCTCTGCCTTGCGTTTCAGAGCACGCTGCCGAGCATCACGTGTCTGAAAAGGAGGAAGCTCACACACAGGTGGTGACAGCTCATACTCCAATATCTTCGAGGGTTTCAGTGGACCAACTTCTTCAGTCTGTCAAAAAGCCATTGACAATTGCACCACAAGAGCATTCACCTGTTTCAAACAAAGCATCTGTTGATACTGATGGCTCATCTTCTGATCCAGATGATCTCTCAACACCAGTTCGCAAGTTGTTGCAATCATCAAGGGCAATACTTGATTCTTTTGATATGAAAACGCTCGAATCAAGTCCCTATAAGTATGAAAATAAACAAGACACAATGCCCAAAGTTGAAGAGTTGGATGCAGATGGACTTTGCGAGATATCTTCACCTCCTGCACATGTGATGCAAACAAGTGAGGCAGGATTTGGCAGCGAGTCAGAGGTGGTCCCTCATGTTTCTAAGGTGGAGCAAGGCGAGAAAGGAACTGAAAATATGAAGACTAATACTGATGAGACAATCAAAAGCGTCGATTCTGCCGAAGAAACTATGAAAAACGCCATAATAGTAGAACAAGTCAAATCAAGTATTGACAAGAGTGACATAAAGTCAGCAAGGGAAGGACGTGGTCCAGCAGAGTCGGGATCATCCCAGAAAAATCTGAGCGAATCAATTGATTTGCAACTTGCAGCAAAGCTGTTGAAAAATGCGGAACAGGTGAAAATGTCAAGAAGTCAACAGAGTCTCCAAAAGTCTACAAGGAGACGGTCCCCTCTTGTTCGGTCTGGAGAGAAGCGCCTGCCCTCTGCAACCAGAAGTCGTACATCAAGGTTAAGCCTTGAGAGAAAAGTCCACTCGCAAAGTTTGACACCAGAGCAAGCTAAAGCAGTAAAAGCTTTGGGAGAGGTGATCCGACAGAGCTTGCCAAAATTCTCGTCAGCAGAAGCAGACAAGCAGTCAGGGTTGCATCTTGACGCGCAAAATTTAGACCTTGACAAGATCCTTTCAACTCTCATCTTGAATGCAGGCAATACACCGACCGGACCACTTGCTAGAGGTGTGCGTGGGGGTAATGTCTCTCTTTTTGATGGTGAAGAAGCCAACGAACTCCGCCGAAGTGAGCAGGAGAGGCACTGTGGCATGCAACATGGGCGAAAGGCATTGTTAGAACCAGTGGTTCCCGCTCCTCTAGGTATGGGAGTTACTGTCTCAAAAACTGTCTCGGAAGGAATCTCGCCCGAGACAATCGCCCGGTCTTTACATTCTGGTATGAGAACAGGATCAGTCAGAGCCAGCAGCAGCAAGAGTGGAAAAGGCTCTGTCCATCAAAAGGCGCCTGAACGACACGAAGAAGCGCCAAAAGCAATTGAGCATGGATCTTTACATGATAGTGCGCCATGGAAAAAGTCTCAGGAGAATTCTAATCAAACCAAGGTTAGCCAGCAACAACCACAACCACCAAGTGCTCCAGTGTGGAGTGCCGCCCCACAGACTATCAATACAGGCATGTATGAGCAAAGGTATCCTCCCCCAGTTCCTAAAGAACATATTATTGACACACCACCGCATGGTATTGAATTTGGAGAGGATCGCAGTGACTTGGACGGACTCAGTCCAATGGGACTCCGTTGCACCAGAGAGGATGCTTTGAAGAGTTCGAGGGACAATGCAGCCATGGCAGCAGATAGAATGCAACTCTGGGGGTATAACATGTGACGAGCAAATCAGATGACGTATTTGTAACATTAAATAGACCATTATATATCACTGTCGATGAATCAAATCATTTATTGCCTCAAAGCCCGCTCTTTGTGGTCCTCAAGGTTTGTTGCCATGTCTGGTCCAATTCAAGACGCTATTGAACGGTACGTATTTAAGAATGGTCTCACCCCGTTTGGGCATTAAATATAAACTATTTGATGATATATTGGCAGAAAGATTAGAGAAGCGTTGAAACCCTCCTCGTTGACAATCGTCAACGACTCACATAAACATGCTGGTCACATTGGCAACCCATCAAAGGATCCAAACGCTGAGACTCATTTTGACGTTTCAATAGAGTCTGATGCGTTTAAAGGAAAGACGAGAGTACAGCAGCATAGAATGATATACGATCTTTTAGATGAGGAGTTTGGGCAAGGCTTGCATGCTTTGGCATTGAAAACAAAAGCTCCAGCATAACAAGGTAATCACTCAACACATACGTCAGATGTACAGGTAGTTACAACAACAAAAAATGAAGTGGAGAAAACTTGAAAACCTGCAGAAAATCTCCTGGGAAAGATCCGAGGATAATAATGTGTGATTTAAATTGTTGTATTGTCAGGGATCACTCCATTTCTCAAAATAACGACAATGCCATCTCTAATGTAATAGCCCTCTTCCTCTTTAGATGCTTCTTGTACGTTATCCTTGTTGATAATAGTGCAGTTCTTTCCAATTCTACCGTTCTTATCAACAATCACATTCTTAAGAGTCGTGCCAGATCCAATTCCAATTGGAACTTTGCCCTCTGCTTCCAACAGCTGGCGCTGTTCATCACTTTCATAATAATCTGCTCCCATGATCATGGTATCTTCGATTTTTGTGTTGGATCCAACACGACCTCTCAAGCCAATGATGGAATGTTTGATCTTAGAGTCCTTTACCATTGCACCATGACTGACAATAGTGTCAGAAAGGCTTGATCCAATGATTTTGGCAGGTGGCAAAAAGCGTGGTGAAGTATATATTGGTCCTTCCTGATCATGGAATTCAAACTTGGGTGGATTTGATGCCAATCCTAAGTTTGCATGGAAGAAAGACTTGATGGTACCGATATCTTCCCAGTAGTCATTGAACAGATATGCCTGAACATTGTATTCTGAGGCAGCCTTTGGAATAATTTCTCCTCCAAAGTCATTCATCTCAGGATGTTCCTTCAAGAGTTCAAGCATTGCTGACTTTTTGAATACATAAATACCCATGGATGCAATGTATGGGTTTTCTTTGGCAGCCTCTGCATCCAACCCAAGCACAGTCGTGTCAACAGCCATGGCTTTGAGAGCATCGCCCTTTGGTTTCTCAGCAAATTCCACAATCCTTCCATTGTCATCAATCTTCATTAGTCCAAAGTCGGAAGCTCTGCTATCATCCATTGGAAGGCATCCAATAGTCACATCAGCGTTTGTAGCTCTATGGTGATCCACAAATCTCATGTAGTCCATCCTGTACAAGTGATCTCCAGACAAGATGACAATTTCTTCAACACTTCTGTTCTTGATGTCCTCAAACAGCCAAGAATACTGACGGACAGCATCAGCAGTTCCCTGAAACCATTCCTTGTCAGTTGGAGTCTGTGTTGCTGCCAAAACTTCCACAAATCCTTCTCCACCAAATCTCACACCACCAGCACCAAAGTTGTATGTCTTGGCAAGATGCCTGTTCAATGATGTGGAGTTGAACTGAGTCAAAATATAAATCTTTGACAAACCAGAGTTGATGCAATTGGACATAGGAACATCAATCAATCTATATGCTCCACCGATTGGAACGGCAGGCTTGGCTCTATTCTTTGTCAAAGGATACAATCGTGTACCGGCACCTCCTCCAAGGATGACAGCCAAGACATTGTTTGTCTGGCTCCTTCCTCCTTCTGGCATCACCAAAGGAGAACCTTTCTGCACTTTCTCCCCCTTTTCATTTGTTGTGATATCTGCAGAGGCATAAATTCTTCTAGAGCTCACCACAGCAGCTTTTGGTGCTCTGACAAACCTGAGGGACGCAGAGTGCCTTGCTTTGGAGGATAGACCCCTGATATCAACAGTCCTTTTCTGGACTGACATTCCCCTGCACCATTAATTTAAGATATTTGAATCATTAGATTACATGTATAGAAAGAAATGGCCAATCCTTTGCCATGGACAGGGTTGTCACCGTAACAGACCCAGATTGACTTGACAGAATGGAACACAAATAAAATAGCAACTTACCGCTGTACCATGCTTATTGACTCCATCTTTACTATTTAGAAATATAGTAAATAAATGTTTTATCTTCAGATGCCATGATTGGCACTCTATTAGCAAAAAATCCGCAGATAAGGAGTTGATGAAGACTCGTCGATCGACACTGTCAGATCAGATTTTACTATTTTTAATTTTCGTATTTAACTTTTTAGGTTCCGTATCTAGTTGAAACCAAATCACGCATCTGCGTGAAGGTGGGTTTTCAAATGTTGAACACGTATGCATTGCAATTGTAATAACTAGATTCAATTAAATCTTCTCAGTTGTTTGAGAGGATATGTATGCTCTGAATACGGTCGAACAAACACTGCTCATCTGGTAGATGAAGCGCATTGTCTGTGTACCGTAGCTCTAGGGACACACGGGTCATCTAATCATTTACATTAGACTAGTATCATCACTGACGTATACTTTGGGTGACTGAATACGTGCAAAAACCATGGATAATACACGCTTTAGTTTCATGGGCGTGAATAGATCGACAGGTCAGCTTAGTAACGCGGCGACAGGGACAGGAACTTACGGAAATGGGAGCCAAAATCGTAAAGAATATCCTACTTCAGCGGATGGATACGAGTTGGTTGAAGAATGCGGCAAGGGAGTCTCTGCAACCGTGTGGAGGGCCATTGTCAAGTCCACTGGGGAAGAGGTGGCTATCAAGAATTTGGATCTGGAAAATCTCAATTGTAGCATGGATGAAATCGTACGGGAAGCACATACAATGAGGTCCATGAATCATCCCAACTTGCTTCCGTTGTATTGTTCATTTGTGCATGAGAATAACCTATGGATGGTGATGCCGTATATTCATGGGGGTTCTGTCCTGAACATCATGAGGTTCAAATATCCTGATGGTTTGGAGGAACCTGCCATTGCTACAATTATGAAAAGTGTGCTGAAAGCGTTGGATTATTTGCATAAGCATGGTATTATTCATAGGGATATCAAGGCGGGTAATATTTTGTTGGACTGGGATGGTCATGTAATGCTGGCAGATTTTGGAGTTGCTGCTCAGTTGGAACGGGGTGGCTCGTGGGGAAACAAATTAGTATCTAGAAACACTTTTGTAGGGACTCCTTGTTGGATGGCACCTGAGGTTATGGAACCAGAAAGAGGGTATGACTGGAGAGCAGATATTTGGTCATTTGGTATTACGTTGCTTGAATTGGCACATGGACATGCCCCTTTTGCTAAATTACCGCCAATGAAGGTTCTCATGATGACGTTGAACAATCCACCTCCCACGTTGGATCAATCTCCTGATTCTAAAAAACATTTTTCCAAGGCTATGAGGGATATTGTAGCAAAATGTCTGATGAAGTCTCCTACTGAGAGACCAACTGCTGGGCAACTGCTCGAACATAAATTCTTTAAGACTGCACATGATGCTCATTATTTGCACAGGCATGTGCTTGAAGGTCTCCCACCGGTACCACAACGAGTGGAGATGATGAAGCAGGCTCATGGTGGAGGGGCTCAAAAGGCAAAGCAGGATAAAGAAATTTTGGCTAGTCAGCAAGAGTATCGTAAAGGTGTTTCTAGTTGGAACTTTGACGTGGAAGCATTGAAGAGGGCCGCCAATGAAGCTGCACAACGGGAAGAAATGAATAGATTAGACTCCATCAAGGAACATGAAGGAGAGATCAGTCTAGGATCACCATCCAAGTCACCTTTGGCTCAGACAGCTGCTGTCGGGTTAGCGGTTGGAGCAGTCGCAGGAGCCTCTGCATCTGCTCGAAATCTTCTACAACAGAAGTCATCCATGAAAGAACAGGGGCGATTCAAAATATACGAAGGTGATGAGCCTCCGCCATTTAGTCCACCAGTGGTGGATGGGTCTGTGTTGATGGAGGAAGCCATGACATATATTTCTTCATCAAGAGGACCATTATCTACAACAAGTTCTACCGTTGACGAGAACGAAGCTCAAGACGGGAATAACAAAGAGGCCAAGCGCAAGGGAAGGTTTTTATATGTTGAGCAAGAAGATGGAGGAAAGAGTCTGGCCAAGATGGCATCCAATGTGTCCTTGGATAGAATTCCAGCACCATCCTCAGGAGCTCCAGGAGTTGGTGTATTGCATAATGCTCTGAAAGATCTTTTGGAAAGTGCACAGCAGCAGCACGAGAATATGCGTGAGATGACAGCAGCAGTTGCTGATGCAGAAAAAGGGAAATACGGCGCACTCAATGCATACTTGATGTCACGACGTCGTTTTCATAGCCCAGCAGACTTTGACAGATTAAAAGCAGAGCTTCAAGAGCTAAGGGCAGAAAATGCCAAACTGAAAGAGGAGAATGCCAAGCTAAAACAAGAATCTCCTGCTGCTCCCTAGCAAGGGAGATTTTATTTACAATAAAACCATACTGTATGAATAACCATATTTTGATATTCTTAAAAACACGAAGATGGCAAGAGAATACGACATTGTTGTTTTTGGAGCGACAGGTGAGCGAATCACTTGATCACGAAACCCTGCCACCCGTCATCGAGCACCCTTGATTTTCACATGCAATGTAGGTTATACTGGTAAAAGAATAGCAATAGAACTCGTAGAAAGTGGGTTTGAAGGGTGCGAGTGTTATAGTTTGGCCAGTGAGTATTTACTCTTGTATACTAGTAGACTATCAGTGTGTCTTGTCCATCCAGATCTTTCGCCATTGCCGGTCGACATGCTTCAAAGTTAGATGTTGTAAGGAGAGAAATCTTAGAGCATGGAGATGCATCAGTTGGTCTGATTGAAGCAGATACCGGAGATGACGAATCTCTGTCACGTCTTGCTGCCAAGACACACCTAGTCATAAATGCCGTTGGACCATTTCGTTTTCACGGCAAGCAAGTTGTTGAAGCATGTGTAGAGAATGGAACATCCTACCTTGATATTTGTGGAGAGCCTGAGTTCATCGAATTGATAGAATACGAGTATCATGAGAAGGCTGAGCAAAAGGGCGTCTTTGTTGCATCTGCCTGTGGATTTGATTCAGTCCCTGTGGATCTTGGAAATGTGTTGGTGTGCAATCGGTTTCCGTCCCATTGCTGTACATCTATCGAAACATTCATTCAGTTACATTCTGGACCAAGTGGGCTCGTGCTGCATTATCCCACCTATGAATCAGCAGTACATGGCCTTGGGGCTGCATCCGAGCTCAAAAAGTTGAGGAAACGTGCTGCAGGAAAAAAGACCCGCGTGATACAGCAGTCTGCGTTTCCTCTTAAAATGAAGTCTCCAGGTACATATGAACCTAGAGTTGATGCATATTTGATTCCTTTCATTGGAGCCGACGCATCTGTTGTGAAAAGGACTCAGTATGCCCTCTCACAAGGATACAGCAGTAGGATCTACATGTGTCTGCCAAGCACATGGAGGTTTTACCAGTTTGCCTTGTATGGAACTCTCTTTAAAACAATGGCAAATTATAGCTTTGGTCGGACTCTGCTCCTGTCGTTTCCCAGATTGTTCTGTCCCATTGTATCAAAGCAAGGACCATCTCCTGAGCAGCTCAGGGAAACCACATTCAAAATTACATTCATGGGCAAAGGATTTCATTCGGAAGATGACATAACCAGTCAACCATCGAAGACTGTTTGTCTCACCATGTCTGGACCTGAACCAGGCTATCTGACATGCTCCATTTGCATCGTCGCAGCAGCCCGCATGATTGTTCAAGGAGATGTGAATCTTCCCGGTGGTGGAGTATTCACACCGGCATCCCTCCTATCAGGTGATCTAGCAGCATATGTCAGTCTTTTACAAGAAAGAGGTATTTCTTTTGACTATCAAGAGTAAGTAAGTATGTCTAACTATACAGTTCCATGGGAGCTCCATGGGAGTGACCCACCTTGTGTCCACGGTGCCTCACAACGAACCATGTCAAGAAGGGGTTTCATTGCAGGACATCGGTCCGCATTATATCCTCCATTACCAAAAGGATCCCTTGCTTTTCGCTTCTTAGCCAACTCTCCTGTACACCCGTACGGATCCTTCTCAAACAGGCTTCGGACATGTTCTTCGCCAACGGTAGCCTTTTCATCAAGGGTTGGTGTCCCAACAAATGCAATCCTCGCCCGCGGCCATTTAATAGCCTTCCTGTGTACATCAACAAACCTCTCCTCCTTAAATTCGTAACTAATAACTGTAATCTTCTCCGGATACGCGCCAGTAAGCTCGTAAAAACGGCACAAACTAAACATGATATTCTCCAACGAGTCCCTGCTATGTTCTTCCGTAAATGCTCTATGCCTCACATTCTCTCGGAACCCAAACCAATCATTCGCCTCTGCTACCAACCAATATCCCATGGACTCTGCCCTTGGGCCAGCTTCTTTCCTCGTCTGACCCCCTGAAAACAACAACATTGTCTTTTCATCAGAAGCAGCCTGCTTCACTCCCAGTTGAATATGCTCTACAAAAGAATGAGTCTGTCCCGGTGTTTTCTTCTGATAGTCTAACAACGACCAACTACTCACATCCTCAGGATGACCATAGTCAGTCGCTTTATATACAGAATGACAGGCAACAAGCACCAACGACGTCAACTGTGGCATCGGAAAGATCTCCTTTTTTGTACCTCTTCCAGGTGCACGTTCCCCAGCCATACCTTTCCTCGTCCCAGTCAGAATCGATTCTGAAGGATTATACCAATCTTGCTGCGACATGCTGAACCTATTATTATACAAAATGAAGATCAGAAAGAGTGCAACCAGACTATACAGTTTGACTTTGGATGTCTGTTTTTGAGTCATCATTCCATAGAATTTCTGAGATCCATATCCATGAGGTGAGATCATCATATTTGATATCGTATCACCGTTTCCTGGATGATGATCGGTTGTGTCTGCTGTCATGAAAGACCACTGTTTGTACTAATGTGGTTTTGCTTCTTCTGATCAACACAACCACAATGCCATCACCCCATCTACGTATGTAGTACGAGTACCATAGTGTATGTCATTTTAAATGGCAACAGTAGAAGGTTTTAAACAACAGAATACACATAGACACAAGAATGAGTCAATTTTCAATTTTTGGTCGTTGAAACCAATCACGAATAATGGTTTCAACTATTTCCATGTACATTTTTTTTTCAATTTTCCCTCACGAGCGAGCTTGTCGGCAACTCACTCCAAGATATAATGGCAATACCCAGCACGTCTCGGTCGTTATTTAGAATCAAAACTATTTATAATAGTATAGAAAATGGTACGAATTTTCTTCATGCATCGATCACCATGTGATAGTCTGGTTCCATGGCGATGCCGCCGACGCTCTGAATTCGAGACAATGCCGCCGTGTCTTGGTAGATAGGATTCATAGATAGGACTAGTTCACGATGATAGTCATTAACTATGATATTCTACATCTGATGTGTGCGTGCGTGGTAAAGAAAAGAGCCGCAGTGTGATACGGTCCTTTCTGGGATGGGTCATCGCGTGCGGCGGTCTCTTTACACTCGAATACACGTTGAGGAGGCATGATATATCTCATAATTGATTTCATTGGATACCAGACACGATACATGGCTGATGTTTGATGCTGATCTTGATATGAAAGACGCTGGAGAGCCAATGCGGCGACACTGTCTTTTGTCTATGAAACGAGTTGTTTCTTATCAATCGTATATTATTCTGTTGTAGGCACCAAAGAAGAAAGTCGCGGCTGTTCCAGCTGCTGTGAGAAAGCCAGCTGCACCAGCCAAGCCAACCAATCCTCTCTATGAGAAGCGTACGAGAGCATTTGGAATTGGAGGTGCCTTGCCACCAAAGAAGGACATGCACAGATTTGTCCGCTGGCCAAAGTATGTTCGTATTCAGAGACAAAGACGTGTTTTGAAGATGCGCCTCAAGGTGCCACCAGCTTTGAACAGATTCACCAAGACTCTCGACAAGTCTACCGCTGAGACTGTCTTCAAGCTCTTGATGAAGTACCGCCCAGAAGATAAACTTGCCAAGAAAGAGAGACTTCTTAAAGAAGCTGAGGCTAGAGCTGCTGGAAATGAGGTTGAGAAGAAGAAGCCAGTTGTCGTCAAGTTTGGAATCAACCACGTCACCACTTTGGTTGAACAAGGAAAGGCACAGCTTGTAGTGATTGCACACGATGTTGACCCCATCGAGATGGTGATCTGGCTCCCAGCTCTCTGCAAGAAGATGGGAATTCCATATGTGATTGTGAAGGGTAAGGCTAGATTGGGAACTGTTGTCCACCAGAAGAATGCAACCTGCCTTGCTTTGACTAGCGTCAAGTCTGAGGACGAGAGAGAACTCGCCAAGATTGTTGACACCAGCAAGAGCATGTACTTGGATGCTCCACGTGTCTCCTGGGGAGGAGGTATTATGGGACCAAAGTCTCAGGCTGCCACAAAGAAGAAGGAGAGAGCTTTGGCAAAGGAGCTTGTTGGACGCTAAACTATCTATCTATCTATCAATGATATTCTCGTCATTCATGTAACACCAATCATTATGAACTCGCCTGATACCTTATAGTATACGAGGTCATGAGAAGATCATACAGCATTCGTTCCATTCTTTTGTCCGCTGTCGACGATGAAGGAGAGACTGCATTCATGTATGCTTGTGGACAGTCTGGCCATGCCACCAGAGAGAAAGAAATCTGATCCAATCTCTCACGACTGTCGTTATTCGTAATTAATGAATTTCATTCCATAGAAATGTTCCAAAATACATACTATTGTTAGAAAGATACTGTGTATAAAATGTTCCCAGAATGCTTTTTCATGTCGTAATAACAACAACTGATTGACTGATTGAGACGAGGCAATTTGAGACATTTTCAACCGATCGCCATGGCAGGAAATCAGGGTGGATTATTTGTACAATCGGGAAGAAATGTGGTGATTCCAGGAAGGATGCGATACTGGAGAATCGCAGCAGGATATGGTAGAAGATACAGAGACTCTTGCTCTTCTGAGAATCCAGCAGAGCAGAAGACGGATGCTGCATTGAAACGTCTGTCGATTGCTCCCATGGTGTTTGTTGCTTGGACTGCCTTGGCGTCGCCGGTGTTTGCTAGAAATGTGCTGGACAAGAAGGCAGAACCGTGTTCGGGTGTCCTTGGGAACCATCATGTGAGGAAGGGAGAGATGAGTCAGGCAGATTTGAGTGCAGTGATGGATTACTATATGCTTGATGATTCCCAGCCAATAAGAAGCAAGAAGAGTGTCAAGACATCAGAGCTCAAGGTGGAGGTTCTTAGCAAAGATTCTTCACCAAAGGTGGAGGTGGAGCAGGAGAGGAGTAGGCATCCACAATGTGATGGTGACGTTGTGAAAGTTGAGTTGAAGGCATTTGTTGCAATACTTGTGGTCAGTGCTGTTGCAACGGCGTACTGGAAATGGAGCAGAAGGGCAGCGGAAGAGGCTTCATTTGGGTTGGATACAGAGTTGCATGATTTCACTCCGATTCGAGATATGCCTACAGAGGAAACAGAGGAAGAAAAGGAGTATATTAGAATGGAAGCTATGCGTAGAATACAGCGTGCGAAGCAACAGGAAGAGGAGTTTCGATCACGAAAAGTTGGTCAGGATGATGACATGGAAGCACATCACAGTGGTAGCAGTAGTTGGCAAGACGACGAAGATGATGATATAGAAGAGGAGGTACAGAATGAACAACAACAAGAGGAGCGTGCAACAATCTCAGGGAATACAAGCACTGTACCTACGAATCCATTGCTCCTAGGCTTGGCCTTGTTGTCAACAATGGTGGATGATGTCAAAAGAGCAATCGATAATCTTCCCAAGTATATCCTCCCTGATGGACGGGTTCTTGGATGCTCAAGGGATGGGCGGGCAGGAAGAAGCATGTGTGTTCAGACATCAAGAATACGGGTAGTAAAACCGCACCATCCAGGAAAGAAATTAACTAGTAGAGATATCCTCTTGGTCCCGTTTGCTCCCCTTGCAAAATCAGTTCAAGGGAAGCAGTCATTACCATTGATTAGTGACAAGTACAATCCCATGAATGAATTCCATCACTTTGTTTCCAACAACACTGGAACAGCATTGCAAACCCCAACAGAAAGAGATCCTTTCCATGCCTTGGTACAAACAGTAAAGTCATTTGATGGATTCAAAGCTCCTGGAAATCTGAAAAAGTACGATCCAACGTCACATTTGGATCAGCTCATCATTGCTAGGGGTGGCAATGATATGATTTCATCGTTTGTCAGAGCGATACTATCCTATCAAGGTCCACAAACATCCGCATTTTTGTCTAAATATGATCCATTGCAGGGCATGGGAGATGTCATGCCAGAAAAAGGCACATCAGAGTACAATATTCTTCAGGGAATGCTACACGCAACACCACATGCATCTCATTACGATATATGGAAAGCATTGGTGGAAGTAAAGCCTCCACAGATTGATGGCGACGTGTTGAAACCCGCAAACTCACTCGTGGAGTATGTGAAGAGGACCTCTGAACATGGCACTTCAAAGTATGACTAGTCACTAATCTTTCAAACATATGTTACATAGGATATAGGTAATTAGCCATGAGGCCATAACTATAATGTCTACCCTGCCATGTCATATCTGCATGGGGATTGACACGATGCAAATGTGCCCCATTCTCAACATGAAACCGAAACACTGGGTCAACACGTGTCTCCAGGTATATTCTACAAAGCCGTACAAGGGGCTTTTCTAACAAACTATACAAATCTGGATCAACATGCTGTGCATTCTCCAACGCCAGCAGTGAATCTACCAACAGATGATGTGGCTTGTTCCCCAAAGCAACATACACCCGCTCTTCCAGAGCCCTCGTATCTGCATCATCATTGAATAGACGCATACCATCTCGTGACGACATATTCTTCAAAGATTCCCAAACCCACGATCGAAACCCCGGAATGGGTGACAATGTCACACATGTCTCAAGAGTTGATGGAAACTCCTTCTTCAACACATCCACAACCCTGTGAATCATTCCCTGACCCAAGTCAATCCCCTTAACTCCACGCTCCATATTATTAATAGAATAGAAAGCAGCCACAGAACACGTTTCATCCTCACAATACGTCTCCTCAATATCCCCCATGGACACTGGAATCTTCTGACACAAGGACACATAGGTCGCCAACAGAGGCCTCGCATGCAATTCTTCATGTTTTAATACGTACACCCTCTTGCTCCCTTCAAACCTCATCTTCAACTTCTCCAACGACTCGACAGGATGCACTTGTTCCCCACGAACAAGCACCTCCAAATCATCCACTGGATCAGATGTGACCCATTCCAGCCTCTCCAATCGACACCCTCCCTTCAATCGATCCGCAATCAATCTTCTCAGACTCTGATCCATCCACATCCACATCTCACGAGACCCCACCCTGGTGGAGATATTCTCCAACACACGAGACCGAAGGTTGACCAGAGTTGACAGAGCTGTTCGACAGGTTTCTTTCTTCATTATTTCTATGATTACTGCGATACGTTGCTGCTACTAATTTTCTATGGACTCAATCTGGATATAGCAATCACTCAAGAAGAAGAAAAAGCATGACACTCTCGTCGTTGTTGCTGTGTAGGACATGTCTGGGCTGTCATGGCACAGAACTTTCTTTTTTTACAAAGATTCATTCATAGTGGGTATTTCATATAGTATATACTATAAATAGCGAATGTGTATGGATGCGATGATATTATAGGAGAGATTGTATCTGTCTGCTGCATGGTTGAACTGGTTCCTCCTGCAGTTGACCTCCTGCAGGAGCTGGATGGCATTCTGACCCACCGAGGATCATCCTGTACTTTCATGCCACTTTTACAGATAATAGTGCTGCATATGGATTGTTGTTTTAAAAAGTACAAGGCATATACTGTATGCCTACCATGTATATATTATATATGATGATATATTCATGAATAGCAGCACGCGAGACAAGATCTTTGTTCACAATGTATTACTACATAGAAAACCCAAATCTCCACATCAATACAGCAATGATGACAAGCAAGATGATCAAAGCCCATGAAAACGCAGGGACACGTTCCTTATAATGAGTATAACTACTAGGAAACGCTTCAGTCAACATTTCCTCTTCTAATGGTATAATATGTTTGCAGTAGAGTGCAAAAGATGCAATAAATGACAATGCACTCCACAAAGAACCTCCTGATAAAGCAAACCCAATAAGAAAGAGCATATTTCCAAGCGAATTCGGGTGTCGAACGACGGCAAAGGGCCCAACCGTGATCAACTTGAGTGGTACATTTGGATCACTCATAAAAGACCATGTCCCCGTTATCGCAGCTGCAGACCCTATCAGTACCAATCCATACAAGCACATGACTGCACCGGGAATCGCAAAGACGTTTGCAACGTATGGATATGTGGGGACAATGTAAAATAGGACAAATGCCAGCCAAAACAAGGCCCTCCAACCATATCGGTAAAACCCAGACAGGTCCAGGCTCATGGCATCCGTATCATCATGAACCTTGTATACATCCTTGATACAACGCGCAGCAAACCAACTCGAAAACGCAACACTACTGATGCACATGACAAAACAAAAGAATTTAAACTGAGACATCTTCGTCAACAGGGTGTTCCCAGACAACATGGCAGCCAACCAGATTCCCCAGTACCCAACACTAATCGTATAATACGTCTGTTCAAACCGAACAACTTGCTTCTGAAGTTCCTTTGTCTTCTCATCGATGGCTTGGTCGAAATGATTGATTGCAGACCAATTCGTAAATGCTCCGATATCCCAAGGAGGACCCATACCATGTGCTTGACACCGAACCCGTTTCATTCTATCTAATACGAGGAGAGTATTTCTACCATCTACGAGCACCCGTCGTCGTGGGTGTCCACGTGACCTGGACACGACGACATGTCTTTCACGACACGTGGTCAGAGGATGACTACCAGTCATGTATGATGTATCCATGTACTATCAGGTAATTCTATGTGTATTTATATTTTTCTACTAATTTGTTACATGGTATAATATGATTTTCATCATACATACATCAAGCGGTACCACCACCAGCAAGTTTGGTCAAGAGCTTTGACGAGACTCCAGTGGCATCCTTTGCTTGTTTTTGACCAAATGTTCTCATCTTCTTTGGTCCTTTTACATCCTTCTGAGATGTAGATGGATCTGTCGTTGTTGCCTGTCGTTCAATGATACTCTCAACAGCCTTGGCCTTGTCTACTCGACTCTGGTAAAAGTCTCTCTCTCTATGCGCTGCAGCCACCTCTGCTGCAATCTTCTGATCCATCACAGCACGTTGGTGATTCAATTCCTCAGTCAAGTGATCCCAACTAAATTTTGGGAGGTATTTAATACACCATAAATCATAATATGTAGATGACCTCTTCTTCCCTCCCATGGGTTGCCCATTCAACAACTGGGCAGCCAGCTTTGCTTCTCTCTTGTCTTCAAATTCAACCCAACCTTCTGTGTACCGTTTCGAGGATTTCCCCTTTCTATGTCGCCGAGCAGATGGATCTTCAGCTGCCAGGTAGACTCGTCCAATATCTCCATATTGTTCCAACAAATGTCTTGTTTTTTGTGGCTTCATATTGGGTGGTAGTCTGCTCAGGTAGACGATACCTTTTCGTCGTGCCTTTTCCCTGAATTTCTCTAGTCCACGTGCAGTCGTATCGACAACTTCCATGTGTGATGGTATATATTTTTGGATGATTTCTTTGGTGTTTCTGTTTCAGGTCGGACGTGTTCATTCAATCATGTGCATCGCATCCTCTCCCCAGCAGTAGCAGGATTCAATGAAGGATTCCGTACAACATGTTCTGATTATTGGAATGACATTTTGTATCAATGTTTTAACAATAGTTGTACGACTACCAGTACATACATATGCATGTGATGTTTGAACCTTGTCATGCCAACGAGTTGCATGCACGCTGACACGTCAATAGGAGGGACCTCGTATTGATATCAATCATCCATTGATTCAATGAAGGTATCAGGTCTGTGTCATTCTGAGACCCTAGGGTACCATGGACAAGATTCTCTCTCTGTGGGTGGGATGGTTCCTGTAAAGGAACATGCAAATTTGCATGTCTGGGGACCAACATCTGGTCCCTTTGGTGCATTCTTCCCTCCTTCGCTGCCCTTTGCAGTGGTCACCTTGCTACCAATCATCAATGCTGACCCATTTCTTACAAGAATAGAATGAAAGGATACCGAGGTACCAACGTATCATGACATGCATCACGTGGATGTTGCTGTTTTCCTTGTACGCCGAGGCCTACCCTTTGTCTTGTAGGAAATAACCTTTTCCTCATCTACTACGTACATTAGTCTTGGTGTTGCCCCATCATCATCCTTCTTTTGAAATACAAAAGCCTTTCTCCAGCCCCTAAACGTACTCTCTTGAAGTGTTGTACCGTCATGATTGTAATTCATGTACTCTACTGTGTCTCTATTGCGTTTCCTCTCCTTGAGACCTTTGTTCGCAAGATCTACCCAGTACTGTAGAGCTCGAATGATATACTCTGGCTGATATCTATTGTACTTGGATTTCCTCGTATTCCCCTGTGTAGTTTTCTTGTTGTCATCCATGCACGCTGAGAGCATGGCTTCATGTGAAACCAGTGCAGGTGGTGGTGGTGGTTGTCTCGATATTGATCCAACATACCCTTGTTGTTGTTGTTGTTGTTGTTGTTGTTCTATGAGTGGATTGTCACTCTTCCTATCAGGAGATGCATCAGGTCTGAGACGCTTTCCATACAACTCGTCAGCTCTTTTCTTCCTGTATGTGTCTCGACGCTTTTGGTTTGCTTCTTTTTTCCTCGCCACTGCTCGCTGGTTCTTCACAACTATCTCCATCCTCTTCTCCTCCTGATCGTGCCATATCTTATTTGCTTCTTTTAGTATCCTTCTTTCTTCCTCGGATCTCTCCTGGTACTTTTTGGCACCAAGGGCGAATGCTTTTCGAATGTCGATTTTCATCGTCTTCAAGGAATTGCAAGTCGTATATATGGTATACATACAAACAAATGGATGTACCGAATGGTATTGTATATTACTGTATGTATTAAATACTATAGGAATATATACTATGCCTTGGATGATGATCAGTTGGAGACCATTTTTTTGTTGGTTGGTAACAACCAACCAATTGGTATATACCTACAGGCCTATAGGCCTGTACTTCTTGATTGATCTTTCGTCAAATACAGTGAACCGATGCCTTGAAAACAAAAATAACACAGTAGTAGACTATATATATAATAATAATAATCCTACTCTGTCGTTGAAAGTGAAAGAACCCAAGGTTGTTGTCATGCATGCCGTACGCACGCACGCATTCCTCTATCTGTCAAGTAACCACGTCATTTGCCAGCACATGCAAATCCTACACGGCTATCCACCGTGTGGGTACGTATATAATATAGTAGCAACACTGTCTATTATAATTATTATATATAATGCTATTGTAGTGCTGCCGCTCCTCTGCAGAAAGGAAGAACCACACCATCATCATCATCATCATGTTGAAAGTAACCTTTGTTGTCTTTATCCTCGCCGGCTTGTCAAGGGCAACGTGCCCAGATGGTCTGAATGCCACGGGAACATTGGACCAGGTTGATGGGGAATCCAGGAGGTTTCTTGCACCTGATGTATCCAACATTCGCGTGTCAATCGAGGCTACTGCTCCTACAATCGACGAGGCCACCACAGCAGGGGAGGCCTTGGTTGACAAGGTGACTGAGAGATTACAAGGTCAGGAGGTTACCAGTATCAGGTCATCCGATCTCGACTGGGATGCAACATATCCTAAAGACGAAAATGATTACGAAGACACGTCAGCTGAACCAGAGGAGTTTACCTATTCACAGAAGTTGGACATTGTGACAACACCCAACAACTCTGCCACAATTGTAAAGGCAGTCAGTGGCGATGCTGGCATTACTGTCGACAATGTGGTCAATTATGTGAGCTATTCCAAACAAATTCAAGAGATGGATGAGATGAGGACAGAAGCGTTTGAAAATGCTATGAAGAGGGCCACAGTCTCGGCAAGGGATGCAGGAGGGCGAGTTGGTAGCCTCCTTTCAGTGAGCGATTCTTCATCCTTGGATTATATCCCAGATATGGATTACGCAGATGATCCAGACGGTGAAGTGTCTGTGACTGTATATGTGGATGCAGAATTGTGTTTGTAGGGTGTACAGAGTATATCTGAGATGCATACTCTGTTTCCCTTGTTTGTGGAGCTCCATATATCATCATTTTTTCTTACAAGTGTACACAACGTACGTTTACATATACATATACATAACTCTATCATCATCTCCAGCTCGATGCCATTTCCACAATCTCCAGGCAATTCATATCTGGATCTCTGAAAAAGAGTGCTTGACGTCCAGACATGCTCTTTGTGTATTCAATCCCTGCCACATCAAGTCTTTCCTGCAATGGTACAATATCTTTCACTCCAACACAAAAGTGTCTATCTCTACCCCCATGTTCTGGCCTACCATGCAAAGGATCAGGGTTCGGAAGTTCCATCAGATGAATCATCTCTGGACCAATCCACAACCATGCTCCACGATATGGTAATTTATCATGAGGCCTGTCAGGGTTCATTTCCAGTCCCAAGACATCAATATAAAATTCCAGACTCTTTTCCAAATTAGCACAGAGTAATCCTACATGGTGCATTCCATGGTACGTAATGGATTGATCATTCCCCCCCTTGGGTGCAGGGCCAGTCCCCTTGAGAACAGACTCGGTTGCATAGACAGAGACGTTTGTAGTAGGTTCCGTTAATTCCAGTCTTGGTCCACCTAGGACGTGTTTTTTCATAAATGTGTTACTAAATACAACCTTTCTTTTTTGATATGACGAGGTCACAGTACGATTGCATCGCCTGTTGATGGTGACACCACGGGGGTGTCCACCACCACCTCGTCCACGATACGAAGCTGGTTGGGATATTGTCGTCAAACCTGTTCCAGTGATATCTGTCACCATTCCTTGATAGTATTTGTACTATACACTGTTTTAAAGTATATTGTATGTAATTAATGAATGAATGTGTACCTAGGATGATGCACGTTTGTATCCGTGATGAAGACAGATATGTCGATCCAGAATCTGGATAGAGTCAACATGCCACTAGGTAGTGGCACATGCCATATGCATGTTGCAGTATCACTGCTACTACGGTGAGGAGTAGTAGAACACACTGATGTTCTCATATTCCACTATGAATGAAAGATGGATACGTGTTCTTCCTCGTCTGTATATACTATCATCGGGGTATCCCATTCAAAGATTCAAGGGGCGCCTTGAGGCGCCGGCGCGCTTTGAAAATGATTTCTAAAATTCCATCGTGGAAAAAATATTTGAACATCTTCATGGCAACGTCAATACCCGGGCATACTGTATTATTTTATAAATCTCTATGTGACGATACTACTATACTCGTACACAAACCAATAGATAAAAATCCATTCCTCTGTCGGGGACATGGAGGAGAAGAGAGGAACCACGACTGACAAGGATTGCACATTCAAAACCACCATGGATGGGGACTGCTCAACGCGAAAATATGGTGTGAGAACAGTGATGCTTTCTATTTATAGTATGGTTGTGGTGTGTGTTGGGATTCTGAGTGTGCAATCCTTGGATGGGTCTCAGGTGGAAGGATGGCTGTTGGAATGGATGCATGGGGGAGATTCATTGGAAGGATATGGAAATGAACGACAAGACCATGTGGCTGCGACAGCTCTGTGTCGTTGTGGAGGGAATGTGACTCTTGTAGTTGATTATATAGGGTATGGGGTGGGTATGCCCGAGAAGGTTGATGATGGGTTGTTGCAGGTGTTGGAGCGTGGTCGGAGGAGTGGGCAGGGACAGGTGTGTATGAAGAATCTTGTGACGTCATTCGTGCATCGCAGTGTGGAGAATTTGGAAGACTTGTTGTATGTGAATGTACATAATAGACGAGTATCGCTGGATATGGAGGGTGCGTATACAATAGGGTGGAAGGTGCATGATGAGATGGTGGTGGAGTATCCTGGGGATGTCGATTCTCGTGGCATGGTGATGCATTTGATATTGATGGATGTGTCACGGAAATTACATGGTGATGATACCATCGGTTTTCCTATGCTTGGAGTTTTATCAGAATCGGATGCCATTGCCATTGTGGATGCACGTGATGTTGCAAGCCTTACATCCCTCGTGCATGAAGTCGATGCATGGTTGTATGGCAAAGGATTGGTGGAGAGTTTGAAAGAGGGGCCAGAAAGTATTGCACGTGCATGTCGTGTTGATGCTACCATGAATCTTAAGAGACTTTCCAACGTCATTCATCACGGGAGGCAGATCCGGGCATCACCTGGACTCTCTGCTGCCATACGTGACACTCTTCAGAGCAGTGGTGAAGAACACACATCCATGGAAGCACGTTTTGAGCAGTCGAGATCAATATATCACCTCTTGCACAGTCCTGATTTTGGAATTGAACCTCGCATGCCTGTTATGCACGTGGTTGCCTTGCTGATGCCTTTTGGCCTGCCACTTGTATTTGCACTCATGCAGAGTCTCAAGTTTTTGTGGAAAAAGCAAGGCACCACGTCACCATCACAGCAACAAGGGCCCAAGGTGAAAGAAATGTAGAGGCATAACATTGTTTATCATTTATTTATTTCATGTATACATAGAGCAAAAGTCAAGCGTTGTCTTAGAGAATATCAGAGGGCGATGATGACGGATTTCTCTTGGTTCCTGCCTTTTTCCCTCCCCTCCTCATCTGCTTATTCACTTCCTCCTCTTCTAACATTTCCTCGACACCAGCCGCTACTCCCGCACTCATTGTAACATTGGAAGGCAAAGGTTCTTGTTTCTTCTTCTCTTGCTTCTTCTTTCTGGCTTCAACGAAATTTGCTTTGATTTGCTGTTCATTCTCCTTTTGAATCTCTTCCAAGACATCCATGTCTACTGCTTCAACCACATTCCTCATCTTCTCCATGCATTTCTCCAGTTTCTTATTCACATCGGCATACACTGCCATCTGTCCAGCAAACTCATGCAAAACTTTTGGAAGCAAATAACTAATACGGAGGGTGATTGTTGTCTGAGGAGCATCTTCATCAGCATGAAACAGCACTGCTGCAACTAAAGGAAACCCTTCCACCGGTTCTTCCAGAATATACTTGTCTTGTTCTTCTTGAGTTCTTTCTAGGGTCACGTACAGTTCCAGAAAAGGCGTTGTGGCCCATCGATACCACATGTACATGGACATGTATGAGGGCTCTTCCTCATGGAAACCAATTTCATCAATCATGTCAAACCATTGCATCCAATTCAACCTAGAGTCCCACACCTTGTAGCAATCAGATATCTTTCTATCTACTTGTATGGCTACTTCATGTTTCATCGGAATATTTGTGAATTCAATGAATTCAAAAGGTGTATAGCCACCTTCTCCAACAGATGGAGACAGCCTCTCTTCCTCTCCTTCGGCCAATTCTTCTTCCTCCTCCTCGTCGTCATCATAGATGTCATCATCCTCATCACTTGCCATGTTTTGTGCAGAGCTACTGGTGCTATTTCCTGATACCACTCGACACTTTGGAACGTTTCCTAGCCGTGAAAATACAGAGAGACCGGTTGGTCCTACCATCATGGAGGGTGAACCGAGAATCCCTGGAGCACCAAGACGTAGATATTGTTGAGAAAATTTTCCGACAGTGTGTCGTGGCGTTGCAGTCAGGAATGACGATTGTTCCCTAGGTATCCTGCATGCGATTGTGGGACATAGCCCCCCAAACGCCACGGTCGGGAGCGCCGACGCATTGTGTACACGCATTGTCTAAACAACAATTTAGAAGACAATTGAATATTTTTCAGGTACCATGTGTCTCTCTCATTGACAAGAAAGCGGAAAACAAATTCTCGGCTGAATTGGTTTCAGCATAACATTGCCTATGGGCTACCTTTTGGATCCAAAATTTTCGCAAAATGCTCTCGGATGATTTTGTGATGCTATTTTTATTGTAATTGATTTTATTTGAGGAGCAAGGCGGGGTCCATTCGACAAGATTTTTTCTCCCTCATGGGATGGTATCAGGGTATCAAATCGAGACTTGCCGAATATTGGGACAAGGGTTCGAATGACCGCCAAAGTAGTAAGCATCGTGCATCTGTAGATAGTTTAGATGGTAACAGAAATATTATTCACTTGGCTAAACTGCCCTCTAGGTATCTGGTTGATCTGGACGTCTCAGGAGAGCAGGATTGTAGCCATGGGTCGACAATTGCATCCAATGCATGTGAATTGGTTCATTTAATGATACAAAATGTCGAATTGGATTGTCAATGGGTTCCTAAACGACATAAAAATACCTTGAAGACGTTCTGTACAGTCTCTATTGGAAAGCAAACATATGTTGGCCCAGATACCAAGGCAATGCCTCAGGATGGGGGGAACTTTTCGATAGATTGTCAATATGGGGCTACGTTTGTTCTAAACCATGGTGGGGCTACTAAAGCTCGGATTGCTGTCTATTGTAGGGGGAAGTTGGATGGTGCATTGAAAAATCGGTTCATAGGATATGGTACCATTGATTTGGGGTCGATGATTCTCATGTCCAAACAAGACAAACGGGATGGAAAAGATGGTGAACAAAAGGCCCGTCAGGATGGACAGCTTCCTGGTCATCTGTATGAGGCGGAGGTGGACATTCTTGAGCCATCGGGAGAGACAAGTGTTGGGTTTGTTACGGTCCAAGCCAGGTCTGCTAGTGTTGACGGACTTGAGGAGCAAATGTGGGAGCGTCTTTTATCTTTAGGTGACTGGGATGAGACAAATGGACTGGATTATGAGGAATTTCAGGTTGTATTGCGGACATTTGGCACTGTAGTACCAGACAGTGAGTTGTTGATGCTGTTTGAGAGAGCTCGAGGTTTCTCAACAGATCCAGACTGTACACGTGTCGATATACAGAGCTTGGCAAAGAGTTTAGCTCATGATGGTGGCTCTGTGCCCAAATATTTGCCGACATGCCCTGTTGACGGGGCTGAATTCTCATCAGACCCAATTCGGGGGGCATCAAATATACTCTATTGTTGGCTAGCATTATCTCATACAATAGGAGATACAACGGGAGAAATGAAAGCTGGATATGTAACAGAGTCTGAAGCGGCACGAGCATGGGCACTGCATATGTCAGAGTGGAAGTCACATCCTGTTAAGAAGATGCAGGTGTCTGCAAAAAAGCTGGGAGGCCTTCGTTTGGGTTCGGCTGCGCAACATATTCTCGTATTTGATCGAGAAACTAAGCAAGTAATTGAAGAAATCGTAAGTCCGGTTGTTTTGCTTGCAATGAGAACTCTATATCAATCCAAGATTGGGAGACAGTTCTTGAGGAACCATGGATTTCTTCACAGAATGCACGAATTGTCTGTCGCAGAAGGACGCTACAGAGACTCTACAGAATCTAAAAAAGAAATCAAAGAGTTTGTTGATAGTTTCAGGGGCCAACTTGATATGGCTTATGCTGAAAAACCAATGTCTGAATACAAGACTTTTAATGAGTTCTTTGCAAGGAAATTGAAGGCTGGTGCTCGACCGATCTGCGGAGGAGAAGATATAATCACCTCTGCTGCAGACTGTAGAATCCAAGTATATGAGACTGTAGACGAGGCAACTCGATTTTGGATTAAAGGGAGAAATTTCAGCGTGTCTGGGCTCCTTGGAGATGATGGTTCTTCTTCAAGTCTGTCCAGACAGTTCTTTGATGGATCCATGAGCATCTTTCGATTGGCACCACAGGATTATCATAGATATCATAGTCCTGTCTCTGGTACTATAAAATCAATCACTGATATTCCTGGCCATCTTTTAACAGTAAATCCCATCGCCATCAACTGCAAATATGCTGATGTATTTACTGTCAACAAAAGGTCAGTCATGGTCTTGGATACTCCCCAGTTTGGCATTGTTTCTTTTGTTGCAGTTGGAGCCACTCTTGTGGGAAGTATTGTTTGGACCGCCAAGGTTGGGGACACGGTTTCCAGGGGTGATGAATTAGGCTACTTCAAATTTGGTGGAAGTACCTGTATCACTTTGTTCATGCCAGGGTGTGTTGAATGGGACGCCGACCTTGCAGCAAATAGTAACAAATCTCTCGAAACATTGATCAAAATGGGCGATCACATCGGCCTGAAGGCAGGAAGTGCATCCAAACTATCAAAATCTGATACGTTGGACCGAAAACAAATGTTGGAAGTTGCAAATCAAGCTGCAGACGAAGCAGGAATACTTGCACTGGATAAGAGACCAAGCTTACTGATTCCTCAAGAAGGCCTCACGACGCCTCTGGATTCAGCTTACTAGTTGTTGATACCATTCTGGTTGAAGATTGACAAAACCGGCTAAAAAATGAATTACATTATTTCAACCATCTTTACTTGTTAACACAATGATACCAAGCACAGCAATCAAAGCATACTTCACGATAGGATAATCATTCATTATGATCGTGGCTCGCCCAACATGAGGCAAAAATCCTACCACTGTTCCCATGACATGCCGTTTACTCAACCACTTCATTCCCCGGGGATACAAGCCAATATCATCTCCATAATTGTTGTCTCCCTTCGTCAGGATATCTACATCATTCACATCAGTCTCAGAATGATGATGAACTTTGATTATCCGATGTACAATTGGAATATCTCTATCATTCGTATTATACACAACAATATCCCCAGTCCTGACAGGACCAGCAGCTCGGTTCAGAAACAAAATATCTCCACGAGCAAATCCTGGCTCCATACTACCACTTAGGACAACAACAATCGGAGATTCGCTACCTGTTACGACAATGAGACCCTTCCAGATCATCAACGCTGAAGTAATGATCATTGCCAAACTAATTGATTGCTGAATAAACTGCCGCTTATTCGGCACATCTGGCATCATTGACTTGATCAGGGCAGACATGATTCTATATTATATTGTAAAACTTACATTAATAATGAGAATGACTGATGGAAACGAACAATCCTGACAGTTTTGGGTATTGTTTAGGATTTTTTTAAGATGGAGTAAGTTAAAAAGTAATTTACTTTGACATGGAAAACTAAAAATCTATTTATTGATGCTGCCGTCAGATTTTCGTCATATACACCATCCTTAACATTGATTGCATTACAATAATATTTACAATATAAATTAGACTCCTTTAAGACCGCCATTGTGTTCCATACGGCGATCAGTGACATTTTCTGCCGGGTATGTGGCATGGCATGTGCATATTTTAGAAGGCACGTCAGTTCTGGAGGGTTTTTGCTTCATTTACTGATATAATAGATTACAATGGGAATACCAGGATTCTCAACGTGGTTGAGACAGCGTTATCCCGAGGCGTTTGAAGACCCAAAGCAAGGAGGGCAGGCTTCTACAGTTGGCCATGATGCTGTCTATATTGATTTGGCTTCTACGCTTCACACTGTTACGAGGAAGGCCTACTCGAGGAATGCGTTCCATGTACTTTTACATAGACGTTTGGACGAGCTTATTGACTCTCTAGGGCCAAAGAAAAGGGTTGTCATTGCAATGGATGGCCCAGCACCACTGGCAAAATTACTTGAGCAGAGACGGAGGAGGAAGAAAGAAGCCGATAAGACTACTTTGAACGAAGATGAGGAGGAGGAAGAAGACATAAAAAATAACGAGAGACGTGGATATCGACATGGGAAAAAAGGTCATGGTGCAAATAGAGTGTCGTCGCTGTTTCTGACAACCGGGACACTGTTTATGCTAGAAGTTCACAACTCCCTCATTTGTTATATAATTAAAAGGCTGGGGGATCCAAAATACGAGCATTTAGAATATGAATTTTCGGATTCCACTGTGAAAGGAGAGGGTGAATTGAAGATTGTGAGTAGATTGCTTCAGCATGACCATAATGATGCAGAATCCCACGCAGTCGTGGGGGCTGATTCTGATCTCTTGCTGATGACCATGATTGCGTCAAGACCTCACGTGTATGTCGTAGATGATTTGCCTAGAAGGAAAGGGAAGAAAGGAGGAAAGCAAAAGAAAGCAAAGGTATTCAAATCGGATGATCTTGCTGCAATCTGGAAAGAATCCTTGCTGAAACAAGATCCTGCCCATGAAGATGTATCCATCTTGGCGAGAGACCTTACACTTTTGGCAATATTATCAAGTGGCAACGATTACTTACCTGGGTGTCAGGGATTGACCTTGAAGGACAACACAAGGCCAGGCCTGTGGAACTTGTACCTGGATATGAGGCGCCAACCAGAATGGTTTGGTCAAAGTTTGACAAAGTGTGTACCGATTCAGGACCATGACATTTCTTCTCCTTCTTCTTCTTCTTCATCATCAGATAAAAAGACTATAGATACTTTGCCAGTGCCTACATTTGCGGTGAAGATAAATGGGCCCATGGTTGCAGCACTGATAACTAGAAACATAGAGCAAAAATATGTTCCCATTCCTAGTGAGAAGAGGCAAAATTTTGGCAATATCGAGGGAAATTGGAAGTTTGGGATGAAGAATGTGGATAGGAAAAAAATCAGAGCAGCACAGGCTGCAGCACAGACACCCCAGATTTTGATGAGAAAGCCTGCAGACCCAGCTGCTTATATCAAGGGTTTGGAATGGACATTGACCATGTACTCTACAGGAGGTGTTGATGATTACAGATACTCATACCCTGCAGCTCCTCCTACTTTGATGAACTTGGTTCAATATTTGGACTCAAAGAATCATGCTTCAGATGATATTGATGACGAGGAATCTGCAATACAGCCAAGATTGAGTAGCATGTCTTTTAATGACAAGGCTGCATTGCAGCCATTGCTCCCTGCTGCATGTGCATTGGCATTGCTTCCAGCGAGAAGCAGAAGTCAGGCAGCGTCTGCTCTCCGGCATTTGATGGATGCAGACTCTCCTGTTGCCGAAATATACGCTGTTTGCAAAGAATGCCAGCGTCTGGCCAAGAGCATCAGGGAAGCAAATGCTGAACTGGAAGAAGTTAGGAAAGAGCTCGCCAGTGTTCAAGACAAGTTGAGTTCCATTGGGCTAGATTCAGAAACTGCTTTAGAAGTTGATGATGATCTTTCTTCGGCTCTTGAAAAGTGGGAAGCTGCAGGTGAGCCCCTGCGAGATTTGTTGCGAGAGCTCTCAAGATCACACCACAAGCATGTGATGGAATCGCACCCGTACAAGCCCTTCCCCACAGAGGACTTAGAGGAGGCAATGCTTTCTGTCCCAGTAAATAAGTATCCATTTTGGGAGCGCCAGTTGACAAGATTTGGACGAGAAATTGTCTACAAAAGATCCAAGCAAAAGGAGAGTAATGAATTTGATGATTCTGAGCAGAGTCCAAAATGGATGAAAGAATGCATCCGATTCGCGAATGCATATCCCAAAGTTGCTGATGCGCAATATATACAAGAAGAATCAAAACATATTTCGAGAAATATCGTACCCCTGCATCCGTACATGCAGCCTGGTGGGGCAATCAGACTGCCTCCAAGACGGTCATTCAGTACGTCTACAAACGCAATGGATCTCATAGGAACAGAAAGAAGCGTATTTGCTGTGGGAGCTAGTTCCCTCAATAATCTTTTGTTTACAAGAAAGAAATTAAGTACGCTGCAGATGTCTGTTAGTGCTTCCGGGAATCTGTACAGAAATTCAGCACGTCTTCCCTTTGTTTCATGGTTGGAGCGGGCTTCAATTGCCGCAGTGCCAAAAACAATCCCATTCATTAAAAAAATTCGCCTTGTTTAAGAATGAATTTGTGAATTCACATTGTGTAACTTTCAATAGGATGTTTGATGGGACACGTATGCCATTCATTGCCAAGTTAAGGGCCAGTTGAGAGTTCCCAATTGGGATCTTGCAAGATTCAGGAGATCATATCAGGAACACATTTTGTTGCGTGTTTTTACATCACGATTATTGAGAAAGTATCAGTCACGCACGATGAACCTTAATTTCATCATCAATTTTTGTAGTTACAGGTTCCGGCGTACGTGGAGCACATGCACTGGTAGTCGTACTTGAAGCCATTCACCCCCACTTTGGAATAGAGTGTGCATCCTGCACCGAAACGAGAGCTTCTGTAGTTCCACCCCTTGCACTTACTGTTCTTCTTGCACTTGTTCCTACAATACTTGTGATCAAACTGCTTGCTTTTGGGATCAGACCACATGAATGACTTGTTCCACATCTTTTTCCCCTTGGTAATTGCCGCGCCCTCTTCGATGTCCCCACAAAAGTTCTTTTTGGCATAGGCGTGAGACAGGGAGAGGAAAAGTACAAACAGGGCTGTAAAGATTGTAACTTTCATGATTAATCAGTAAGATGTACGATAAATATCGATGAAAAGATGGCGTATTAAAATAGTTTTAGAATATTGTACTTGTGGATCTCGAAACCCAGAACCGTATCATAAATCCAAGATATTCGGGGGCCGCGGCATCGCGGCAGATTCTCTTATTGAATCCGCGGCACACCACCATGTATAAATATCAAACATTTCATCGCATGGCATTGGTTGCATCACCCAGGATACTTGTCCCCGTGGCCAAGCTCATACGGGCAACCCGTAGAGCAGCCTGTGCAGCAGGGGAAGGTTTCCCACCATTTTCTTCTCCGGTTGATTTCGCAGCAGCAAGGGCAGCTGTGATTGCAGCACTCCCTGGTGCCGATGTTTGAGCCCAATTCACCAATCTACCGATTTCACCAACCATTCTCTTGTATTTTGCTACAGATGCCGTTTCCAAAGCTACGTTGCCCTCAAGGGTTTCCACTTGCTTTTCAGACACTGCAAGCTTATTCTTGTACAATGAGAGTTCTTCCAAAAGACGCTCTTCCCTACTATGAGCTTCTTTCGACTCTTGTTCTCGTTGTCTGTCTAACTCTCTGATTTGTTGAGTCAGAGACTCATTGTGCTTTGCTGTAGATGATGCATCATCTTCAAGTTTCTGGATGACCCGTTTGTATGACTCCACCTCCTTTTGCAACTGATTATTTTGCTTCTCAAGAGCTGTAGATTTTGACTCTGCGTTCTTTGTTGCTTCCAAGAGAGATTCAACCTTTTCATTTCCATACATGACATCTTTTTCCAACAATGCCACCTTGGTTTGGATTTTATCGTTTTCCCTACTATACGAAGTCTCAATAGTATCCCTATCTTTCTTCAAAGTCTCGACAGTCTCTTTAAGTTCTAGCATCTCTCGCAACATGTCAGCTCTCTCCTGTTCTACCACACTCATTTCACTTATATGCAAATCCTGAAGCTTATCCAGGGCAGCATGAAGACGGGTATTCTCCTCTTCCAGAGATTCGAATGCATTACTCAAATTCACATTACTCGCCCGTAATGTGCTCGCTTCCTGGGTTGCCCTGGAAGCCGTCGTTTTGCTTTCCACAAGTTCCCTCTGAATCACAGACTGCTCTGCTCTCAGAGCTGTTATTACAGAGCTGTTTTGATCGAAAAGCAATCGAACTTGCTCCAATTCTCTTTCTAACGACATGACATGCTGGTGTTTGCTTATATCCTCAAGGGCTGCCAGCAACCTGGCATTTTCTGCCTTCAATGTTGCAACGTCATCCTTCTCCTCATTCACCACCGCACGGCATTTGATCTTCTTTGCACCAGCAGCAAATGCCAAGGTGCAATATGTTTCCCCTGAAGATTCGGCAGTCGGTGTAACAGTTGCTACCATGGCGGTCCTAGAGTTGCCTCCAAGGCTCTCTTGAAGTAAAAATGTGAGTTTGGAATCTCTATAGGGGATGTGACCTATTCTCTTCTCTTGACATTCCACAATAGCCGTAATCACACGTCCCAACACACTCAAACTTCTATTAATAGCCTTTGTTTCAGTCAGCTGTTCCCCTGTTACCCCACTACGCCCAACACGTTCGCTTCCCGCGAGGTCAACCAAATTCAACTTGCTACATCGAACACGTGGGGATCCATTGGGGAGCACTTGGCAAAGTTCAATACGCGCTGTGAACACAGAATGAGACCGAGATGATCTATCATTCATTTTTGTTGCTGCAATAGATCTATTTTCAGACCCTGCCTGAATCAATGCGAGAACATCATCTGCATTGTGAACTTTTCTTTCTGACAACCCTTGTACATATGCACCCCGTTTTGAATCTCCTGTACGAATCTGTAAACTAGTCATTGTCGGATCCAACAGATCCATGATATCATCATTATATATTTCTAGAAACGAACATGTGACTGAATAGTTTCCGACGCTTTCCTTCCTCTGTTGGATGGCTGCAAACAAGGCTTCAAACACTCTTGGAATCAAGCCAGCATCATCAGAGCCTTTTCTCTCGATATCTCCCATCATCGTATGTGTCTTACCACTCCCAGTCTGTCCATATGCAAATATCGTTGAATTGAACCCATCCATACAGTGATCTACCATTGGCCACCCGATCACATCAAACACATCCTGTTGTGTAGCATCTGTGTCAAATGCATGATCCAACTGCACCGTATATGGCTCACCCCTTGAAGGATCCCGGAGTTGTACATGTGCTTGATCCACTCCAGCCTGACTAATATGGACAATATGGCGCCCTGAATTCTCAGGTTTGACTCGCACTGCAACATTCACATGCGCCCCAGACCCCAAGGAAGCAAGTGATGATTTCCTTGATGACACAGTATCATCCACCTCTCCATGCAGCACTATATCACTTTCACTATGAGTACCAGTACAATCAACGTAGACATGTTGTGTGACAGATTGCCCAGGGGTCAATGCTATATCCCTACTCCCAGTAGAAGGCTGGGGAATTTTGCTCTGTTTCTGCCTGGGGCACACCTCGCCAACCGCTGAATCCATGAGACAACGTATTTCAAAGACAACACTTGTTGTCGTATCTTTATATATATATTCTTCTATGAAGTTCAAATATGCGATGCATTCGACAGAGAACGTGCTTTCTCTTCGTCGATCGACCAACCAACTGACCAACAACGGAACCAAAGACCACAGGTGTGGATTGTTTCCTTGAATTCAGGTGTTGTAATGTATATGAAAATATTGAATTTAATTAATGCAACATAGTATCGACCCTCAGGCACCTAGGAATCGAATGATTCCCGTGTCTGTCAGACAACCGTTTTCAAAATCTCGTTGGTTGGTTTCCGCTAAGAAAAAGAGAAGATAAAAATTCTATCAAAGACAATTCGGATTCTACAGGGTACATGAAACGAAACACCGCATATGATCATCATCATGTGAATTGTTCAGTATTACATCAATATATGAATATGTTTCATATACCACCCACTATCATCTGTTCAATTGTCTCATTCCTGATACCAAGGCACCTGTAGATATCAAACAAGTTGCTTGTTCAACTTGCTTGTTCAGCAGTACTAGAAGGAACCAAAGGTTATATACCATGGCAACATTTCATAGTATCCGATCTCACAATCCAAAGCATTGTCTCCCTGAAACAGGATCCTGTGTGTCCCGTCCACCACTGGCACTCTCGCCAAGAGTACGGTGTGTTCACACACTGGCAACTCGGAGAGAACTCTTCTCTCTGACACTTGCGGGGGTGTTGATACAGTGTACACCTTCTGATGCATCTTCCCTGCAACCTAATCAAGTAGGTGTACTCCGAGCTTTAGGGGAGGATGAGATCGGAGAGATACTAGTTGCAATGAAGGAATGCATTCCTCCCATCAAAGCGCCACTGATGCTTCGCTTGGTATTTCACGATGCGGCAACATATAGGCCGCAAGGTCTGGGAGGAGGTGTGAATGGTTCTATACAGTTTGAACTAGAGAGACCAGAGAACTTTGGCTTAAAGCGAGGGGTAAATGTTATACGGCAGCTCAAGGATAAACTGCCCCAGTATTCCTTTGCAGATCTAATCGTTCAGAGTGCTGCGTATGCAGTACGTATGACGCATGGCCCAGATATGATGCATTCCATAAGGGTAGGAAGGATAGACGCAGCTGGTGCGGACCCAGAAGGGCGATTGCCAGAAGAGTCTCTGTCTGCTGCAGGACAGTTTGACATGTTTGGATCCATGGGATTCTCTCCAGAAGAAATGGTTGCTCTGCTGGGCTCCCATACTATCGGGAATAAAGGGTTTGGCGAGCCCCTCTCATTCGATAATACGTATTATGTTGCTCTTTTGAACAAGCCATGGGAAAATAAGAGTGATAAGATGGCAAGTATGATTGGTCTTGCGTCTGATAGAGTACTGCCAGATGACCCAGTTGCGAGACCAATCATCAAGAAATTCGCCTCAAGTGATGCCGCCTTCTTCGAGTCATTTGAAAAATCATTCCTGAAACTTTCCGAGTTGGGATGTGTGTAAACGTGTTTGTTACATGGTCAGTCATACTCACAGAATCAATTCATTTTCAATTTGCCTGAACAAAACATGCATCACTTTCGTGGCACACCCAGTTCCATGAGTTTTGAAAATGCATTGGCAAAGTCCTCGCGGAATTTCTCTTCATTCTTGGCGTAGAGATCTACGTACTTTTTGAACTTCTTGTCCCACAAGAGAGCCATGTCAGCAGGAAGCATCATGAGCTGCCCTGATTTATCCTCATACTGCTCTGGTCCATTCCAATTTTTCTTTCGCCACTTGTTATTCATCAATTCCACAAAGTACTGGTTGGAGAATGTCGTAGGAGCATTTGTCCAGGGTCCATCCCATCCAGAACGGTCTGGATGACATCTTCCAAGAGCATGGGCACCAACAAGTGCAACAATCTCCTGATCATCGAATCCCATCCTGTAAAAGATATCTCTCACATGCGATGCACCCTTATCCCCATCCGGAAGACGACCATCTGGTAAAGGAACATGTGTTGCCTCCTCTTTATCAGATCTCCCTGGCTTCCAGGGAATATCCGGCCCTCCCATCTCTTCAATGGCAACAGCCCCAGCAAGAGTCCACAGATCTGCATAAGAGATCCAAGGAAACTGTTTTTTGATGGGCTCCAACAAATCACGAGCAAGCTTGAGTCCCGCATTCGCACCCCAACCAGATTCTGGAGAAAACCTCATGGTGGCGCCATTACTCCCACCAGTGCCTGTTGCCTTGTCATATGTTCCAGACGTATGCCATGCCAGTCTCACGAGGACAGGACCATATGACCCATCATCATAGTCATCGTTATCAAGAATACCAGCAATCGCAGACTTTACCTTTGTATAGTCTTCGTCCGTGATATTCTTGGCACTTGGAGGCATACCCAGAAGAGTATCCAGATATCCTTGCTGCTTGGCTGCATACAAACCAGCTCCAGCTCCAGCCAGACCAACCAGCAGAGTACCACCTCCAGACTACATGAAATGACATGGTATACTACTAGTCAGTATGAGGTGTTTCACGAGAGACACCGAGATATCCAAGGGAGCCACCCCAAACAATGGGTTTCCTCATGAATATCAACTCAAATGCCATTACATAAGAAAACAAAAATAAATACAATCACAACAAGTCACGAACCCTTCCTCCGTGTTCAGCCTGAGCTGCGAATCCTCGTTGCGTAGATGAGATCACAGCAGGGATGAGTTTCTTTTGTTCTCGAAGCAACGCTCGAAACATCGTGTCAATCAATCAATCTCTCTCGTTTTTTTTATAATTTCATATATGTAGTGCATACGGAATGAACCCAAAGTAAAAGTCATCATCGTGTTGCAAAGGCAACAACGTGCTGCATCATCTCCTTGGCAGATGCATCCGAGGTGAAATTGTGATCTCCTCCTGCAATAACTATACATTCACCACCTAGAATCTCAGAACATCGTTGTGATTCTCTATAACTGATAGTAGTATCGTCTTCACCATGGATGGATACCAGTTCCACTCGACCTGCATCTCTGATTGAAGCAGCATAGGCTTCCATGGCAAGTGTGGCCCTCTCTTGGAAATCTTCATATCTCATGGTCCACGTTCCCCAAGGTTCTTTTCTTTCTCGAGGACCCTGAGTTTTCAATGTCTCCAGAATACCTTTTCCAAACCTCGCATCCAAACCATTCATTGGCTGGAATCTCCCAGCCAGGTTGACAACCCGTGGAATATCTCCATGCTCAGCACTGTATTTGATAACATTCGTCCCTCCTTTCGAATGCCCAAGGAGACAGACTACATCATACCCTTGATCACGTAGAAACGCAACAGCACAGCGAATATCTTCAACCTCATCACCATGATTTCCCATTCGAAACTCACCAATCCTCTCACTCTCTCCACCAACTGCACATGGATGATCAAATCGGAATGATGACATTCCAGCATCTGCAAGACTCTGAGCAATCTCTGCAAATCTACAGCTATTCTTATTCGAGGTATATCCATGGCACATGAGCACAATAGTCCCATGGTTGCTCTCACCACCACGTCCACTGGTGTGTATGTTTGCTTGTACCAACGTCCCGACAAGATGTTCACCCTTTGAATTTTGGAATTCCATCCTTGATGCCTGATCAGGCATCACAACACGAATCCTATCGAATCCAGACATGGAGGACTTGTATCGACGACTTGTGAGTCGTGAACCCAAACACAATGGTCTATACACGTTCGATCGCACAGGTGAAACACGACCACGATCTATCACGTGCATATTTTTCATTACAATTCAAATAAAAATGACAGACAACCATACACTATTCATGCATGCAATCCTTTGTTTCAAGCAGTCTTTTTGGGTTGTTGGTTGATGAGATCCTCTCTACCAATACTTCCAAATGTACTAAACACAATCACAGCGATAATGGAAAGAACACACGCTGTTGCTCCACCAAAGAAGCATCCAATATTACCCAAACCCTGCTGAGCAGTCTTATCAGCCAGGAATCCAGCCAAGGAGTTTGAATATGCCAGGATGATTCCCAAGAGCATGTCTGTGAATGACCATGCAGTTCCAGTAATCTTACCAAGTCCTGGAATAGTCGTCTGTGGAATATAGGAGGAAAGCATACCAATCGTAACACCATGCGTCATGGCCATGTGGACACCAATCAACAAGGCACCAAGTGCCATTCCTGTGAATGATGGAATGAATGCAAAGGATGCATTCGCACCAATCAACACTGCAATACCCAGAATAATCACCAAGTTTCTAGATTGTACACTTTCTTTTGCCTTGAGACCCATGGGAGTTGCCAAGACTGCCTGTGTCAACATCATGATGGATGTGAGGACAGGCAAGGATGCCTTGTCCATGACTGTCTTTGCTCTCAATGTGACAAAGGACGCGTCGAATCGAGCAAAATAGAGAATTCCAACAATAACCAGAGCTTGCCAGTATGCAGGCTGGAATGCTCCGAGAACAGCCTTTGCTTTTTGAACAAATGTCAGTTGAACCTCATCCCCTGCAGAACCCTCTGCACTCGTCGTATCCTCCTTGGCATCATCCACGGTATCTTTCGATACAGATCCAAACGCAAATACTACAAGACTGAGAGCAATCATGGCAGGAACAGCTGCCATGGAAAATGTCATGACATAATTCTGTCCAGACAATTTGTATGCAGTAGCAGCCACTGCAGCCCCAAACAATGCACCAAACGTTGCCATACTCTGTCGTAACGAAAACGCAGCGGCTGCACTCTCACCAGACTGTGATGCTAATTCTCCAATCAACGCCTTACTTGGAGCCTCACGAATCCCCTTTGACATTCTGTCAAAAATCTTCCCAAAGGTGATCCAGTACAAACACGCCACAGCTCCAAAGGTACTATACACCACCCCAGAGGCTGCAAACATTGGTTTGTTAATCGTTGTCAACAATGTACCAAAGATGACCATCCTCGCAGGAGACAGTATATCAGCAAACACGCCACTCACACTCCCAGAAGCCTTGCTGAGAAACTGTGCAATTGCCTGCAGATTTCCAATCTTACTGTTACTCATATGCAACACGTCACTCATGTACACAGGAAGATATGTATCATGAATAAGTGTTGCCACTGAGCAGAGCATCTGCGCTGTCGCCAGGGAAAGCATCTTCTTGTTTGCCTCTGGGTTACTAAATGGTGTTACCAGGGCCTCGACCTTGCCCTTGAGCGTCTTCTTCCCTTCAGCTTCCGCACCAGCCAGGACTTTCATATGACGACGATGTGCCCTGACAGACACCATCGGGCGAGACACGAGGTTGTGAGAGGAGGCACCAAGGTGTTGAGGAGTCAACGACATGCCAACAGCTGGTCGAGTACGTGTCAACATCATCCCTGTTTGTGTATTCGCTGGTAAAAAAGACAAAAACAAATGTACCGTAATAACTGTTTTGATGAATTGTATCGATTCGTCGTGGTGATGGATGTGCAACACGAACGAATGGTGATCCGATCCAACCAACGACAGATCAACACGTTTGTTTGTCCAATGTCAGAGATATACAAGGTAATAGTACAATACAATCTATTTAATGACTCCAGTAGTGTATGTGAGTATAGGATGTTGTATCAACAACGGGTGAGATGATATGATGGAGTAACTAGGCAGACGTTTGTTTGGTTGCTAGTACTAGCCTACTAGTAGGGTAGGGGGGAATCATGTTGGTTGGTTGGTTGGTTGCTGTACAACCCTAAGAAAAGAAGAGTCTCATTCATTCATTCATTCATTCATTCATTCATAGACATGTATCTATGAAGACGTATACTACTACTGTACGATATTCAGCTGAATTAATTCAGATGGTTTTGCATGCAACATGTTGCATGTACATGGTGTAAAGTTTTGTTCCATTCAACTCGGGTTCAATTCAGATATGTGGTAGATTATTTTTTTATTTACTTTTGTACCTGGAACTATTGAAATGTTCTATTCAAGAAAAAAATAGTCACAGTCCCGAATGATTGAAACTGCTACATCATCACCTTGATGTTGAATGAATGAATGAATGAATGGGGTGTCGAGTGACGGAGGATTTTTCACACCCTATACTCACATATATATAGACGACGTGTACTCACATATATATGTTGGTATATGAAAAAGGGAAACGAAGGAATACGACAAGACAGAGAATCTGGACAGAATAGTCCAGGAGATCATTCTTCTCAACAAAAACGTAAAAGAGATAGTATGTCAGCAGAGGGTACAACAGCATCCAAGAGAACTGTGTTACATGCGGCAGAGGAGGTGGCATCTCTGGATAGGATTCAATGGCGGTTGGTGAATACAGCGGATGGGGTTGACTTGGAACGGGTACTGTCCAAGCTGGTTCCAATCATGGTGAAGAAGATGGACATGGCGTGTGGTATGGATCCGTTGGAAGGAAGGAAAGTGCAGCAAAAGGTTTTGGAAATTCTGTCGCATGTGAATGTACGGCTCAAAGGGAGTGTGGAGACTCGGTTGCCTGTGGAGGCAATCTGGGATGCATACTGTGCATGTGAGAGTGCTGTGGCGTGTAATATAGGAATGGTGTACCTTGGAAAGGCTTTTGAACGGGCTTCTAGAGAAGAGATGTGGAAGATGGTGGGGAAGATTGTGCAGGGGATTCACTCACGGCTGGAAGTGCACAGAGCCATGCTGATGATGTATGCATGCCGATCCTTGCAGGGGTTGAACCAAAAGGTTCTCGAAGAGGGGGGTCTTGGTATGGATGTATGTAGTGTATTCAAAGATTGTCGTGACCTGGATGTGTTTTTGTACTATGCGGTCAGGATTGCATTGTATGTGAGGCAGGGTGGTTTGGTGAGACAGACACTGGAGGGAGATAGGCCACGGGGTGTTCCGGGATTATGTGACGTGGATTTGAAACTGATTGAATCTTCCAAAGTTTCAGAACATATTGAAGCATGTGTCCGGGGTGCTTTGGAACTTGTGGCCAAGGCAGAGATTGAACCAAAAAAAGCCATGATGTTTTTGTTGGCAGCTGCATCATCTCCATATGAAGATATCCGTGCATTGGGTGAACGTGTGCTGATGAAGACATGTGTTTTTGATACTGCACGGCCTACAGTTGATGTAGAAGATGTTGATGTGATACAACCGCTGTTTGATATGTATCTAGGTACCATGGAAGACTCGATGATACCAGAGGAACAGAGGAGGCAGCCAGCGAGTAACGTTTTGAGAGGGAAAATCGTAGGGATATTGTGCAAAAGTGTATGTGCATGCAATATGAATCCTCAATCAGTCATGGTGATTCATGATTGTGTTTTTGGGGAATCAGCAGGGTTGTATACACAGCAACAGGGAATGCAGTTTGCAGTGCACATTTTGAGGCATGCAGAAAGCTTGGAGCACATTGCACCAGCCATTATACGTCACTCGTTGCGACTTTTAGAGACTTCCGAGGGTAATGCACATATGAATGCATTGCGCGGGTTTGCGTACCAGTGCTTGGGGCAGATTGCGCAGAGAGATCCTGATGCATTGCAAGACCAAGCATTGGATCTGATGAGAGCCTGTTTTGATGCATTACAGAAAGAGCCTCCTGGGGTACGTGCATCTGTACAAGAGGCTGTGAATTGCTTGTCATATTGTTTCAAAAGACAGACATCTGAAGAAGGGAGAATACGTGTCCGTGAACTCGTAGAAGGGTACACCAAGAGTGACAATGGCTCTGTGAGACAGGCTGCGTTACAATGGATGGTTTGGATTTTCGATTTCAGTGATAGTTTTGCTCGACATACCTGTATTTCAATGACATCAGATGTCAATATGAATATATCTGACTTGGCTTTGGAGGGTTTGGATAAGGACAAGGTGGTGAGCTATCAAAAGGCAAAGTTTCAGCAGGATGTGGATGCATGCATGCCAAACATGAATGATATGCTCGAAACAATATTCAAAAAGAACCCAAAGATTCTGGAGGGTGCTGATCTTATACTTCCCTCTAAATCCATGGAATCTATGTTGAATTTTCTGGATACCTTGCAGATTGAACAAACCGAGATATTGGGAAAATACTTTGGACTGTTATCAAGCTGTTTAACACTGCGCGCACCTGGATCGCTTCATACACGTGCCTTAAATTCACTTCTGAAGCTCTCTGCAATGTATCCAGAGAATTTCCTCGGGTATTTTGGGACCAAATGTAGCATATTTGAATCTATGCTGTGTCATGTTGATGAGGATGTGGCAAGCAAATCAGCTCGGGTACTTGGTTTTGTGAGTCAACATCTTTCCGTGGATACGTTGGAAAGTCTTGTCTCTAGAATGAATGAAAAACTGTGTGAGTTAATAGAGAAACCGAAAAAGCAGGAAGATGCTCTCGGATATTTGTACGCCAGTGGCTTCATTCAAGCATGGCGGGATTCAGATGCAGGGGACAGCCTCTCAGTATCTCAGAATCTTTTCACATTGGCGACTCATAAAGAATATAAAGATGAACTGATTCAGTCTACTGCATTACTGTGTGTTGGATACGCATCGTTTGGATTGCCACTGGAAAATCAACAGATTACTACAGTGCTGCAGGATACGGTGACGTTGCTCAAGAAATCTCAACACAAGGCTGTCCTGCGCAGGGTTGTTGTTGCACTCGGTTTGCTGGCGATGACAACAGATCAGAAAGATCACGAAGAGTCGATAACGGATGAGATTCTGGGTAATCACTGTTCGAAAGATGACGTATTGCTCGAAGATTGTGGAAAAGCATTGGTCTGTGTTTGGGGAGGCTCGGGAATGAGCAAGCAACAATTTCTGCTATTGCACCAAGGTTTGGAAAATCTACCATTCTCTTGCAGAGGGACCAGTCAAAATCGGAACAGAATCCTCAAATTTATAGTGAACAAATGCATGTCTAGTACTCGAGCAGAAGCCCGAATGGCAGGGGCCATGTGGCTATTGGATTTAATAACCAATGTTGCCAATACACCAGAGATCTCTGACAACATTCCAGACATTCAAAAGGCATTCTGTATGCTCTTGGGCGACAATAACGACCGCACACAAGAACTCGCTAGTAGAGGAGTTACTGCATCTTATGAACATGCCAAAGATGACGTCAAGAATGATCTTGTGGATGCCCTTGTGACAATATTGTCTGGCAATGCCACTCGCACATGGATGCGTCCGAATGATGTCGACCAAGACACGCAACTGTTTGAACCTGGATCTCTCGGATCTTTGCCAGAGCAAGGTGGGAATATCTCAACGTATAAAGAAATATGTTCGCTGGCGACTGACCTCGGCCAACCTGACTTGATATACCAGTTTATGAATCTAGCAGCTCATCAAGCAGCAGCAGATGCGTCTAGAGGTGCTGCATATGGTATGGCGTCTGTAGCATCCATTGCAGGTGATGCTCTTAAACCTCACGTAAAGGCATTAATACCTAGATTATACAGAAGTACATTTGATCCAAACGTGCTTGTTCGGGATTCAATGCGACATATCTGGACCATTCTAGTTGATGATCAGAGAGAGGTGCTTCATGAGCATGCATCTGATATTGTAAAGCTGTTGAACAAAGATATGACTCGTCAACAATGGCGTGTGAGAGAGTCGGCAGCGCTTGCAATGTCAGATATATTGCAAAGTATCGATTGGATTGACATGAAAGACATGTTTGAGACAATCCTTGTGTGCTGTTTCAGGGTCATGGATGATGTCAAGGAAAGTGTTGCACTGGCAGGACAATCCCTCTCTCGTTCAATTATGTCTCTCTCTGTGCGACTCACAGATCCACAGAGTAATAAATCAAAGGATAGTAAAGAGTTTCTCTCCGTGTTGTTCCCGGTGCTCATGAACCAAGGGATGAACTCAAATGTGTCAAGTATCAAGGCATTTAGCATTCGTATGGTTGCCAAATTAATCAAATCTGCAGGGAAGGATACGGTACAAGATAGCATGGAACTGATTGTACCTCCACTTCTGGAAGCACTGAGTGGTATGGAAGATTCTAGATTGAATTATCTTGAGCAGCATGTGCAACGACTCGGCATGGATGGAAATAAATTTGAGGAAGAGAGAATCCGTTTTTCTCAGAGCTCACCGGTCGCAGAAACTCTGGATATATGCTCAAAATACATAGATGGAGCGAAATTTTGTGACATGAGCAGTATATTTTCATCCTTCATCAGGAGAGCAGTTGGTTCTACCACAAAAGCAGGGGCAGCAAACTTTATCATATCATCAGTACGCAGACTTGGATCAGATGTTTCCCCGGTAGCCTTTTCTCTCATGAAGGTTCTGTACGAGGCATCCAGTTTAGAAAATAGTGCATCTGTGAAAAAGACATATTCCGTGGCATATGCCAATTTGTCGAAATATGCCCCTGTGAGGAAGTTTGATCCAGTTGTTGATGGTTGGTTGCAGTCGTGCAGGCACGAAGATGCATCAAAAGAAACCATGCTTCTCTCAGGGCTCATGCTTCGGTCCCTTTCCTTGGATGCATCTGACGTGTTTTTGCGATATGCGGATGATATCGCTCCAGTGGCTTTTTTGCTAGGGTATGAAGCTGACGAATCAGTCTCGACACTCTGGCGCCAGGTTTGGGATGAAGTGACAACTGCTACAGGATCTGGAATACGAGCTCACGTCATTCCAGCAACGAATATAACCTTGGAAGCACTTTCAAGCTCTCACTGGGGTAGAAAAAAGGCTGCCGGCGAGGGTATTATTTACTTGTGTGAGAATGCTGGGGATCTGCTCGGTACAAAGGCTGATACAATTGTTTCAGATTTGCTTGGTGCTCTACCTGGGAGACTTTGGGATGGTAAGGAAATCCTTCTTCGGTCCTTAACGTCAGTCATCCTTGCTCTAGATAAACCTCAGATGCAAAAATTAGCCAGTGGAGAATCTGCCATAATCGATGCACTGCTTTCTGCCTGTCAGAAGCAAAAGCTGGTCTACAAAACTGAGGCCTTTGTCCAGCTCGCAAAGGTTGTCAGGCATATGCAGCATATTGATTTCTACAAAGCAATATGGCCGGTCCTCAAGGAGTCGATAGCATTGCAAGGTGAAAAGCTTCAAGGTACTCAATCTGCTGAGGGAACCACTGATGCAAAACCAGTGTCATTACCAGACCTCGCAATCCTTCTTGGCTGTGTCTCAGCTCTGTGGCTAGATACAGCCGAATCCATCAAAAGTAGGAACGCCTCCTATGTTGAGGATACTTGCACAGCTTTATTACCTATATTACAGTATTCAAGCAGACCAGCTGACTCCAAAGCAGTGCTGCAGGCGTATCAGGCCATTGTTTCATGCATTGATGCATCGTCAATGAGCAGAAGCACTGCTGAAAATGTGTCACATCATACAATATCAAAATTAAGCTTTAGCAAAGTAGAGGATGTCCGCATGTGTTCAATTAATCTTTTGAATGCAATGGGTAACAAGGGTGTTTTGGAATCCTTGAGTAAGGACATAGCCACAAGGTTGAAGCCAGTGCTTGAGAGTGACAAATCTGAAGCTGTGAGAGGCAGGATTAGGGAGACACTCTCTCTCGTAGAATAGATTCGAGGAAACTCATACGTATCTTGAAACCTTGCGATTTCCCTAACCACCACCACCACCATGGTTGCAATGGTTGAGTCCAGCCTAGACCAATACATTCTCTACAGCACCCTATGTATCAAAACCAATTTTAAATCACTACTATATTTATACCTAGTAGATATTACCTTTGAATGTGATCGGAAAGAGGCTGACCTGTGATACCAATACTTCCCTTTCTACAACTCTTGGCTACGAGAGCATTCGTCTTGACTCCTTTTGTCGCTATTGATTACTTCCAGACTATTCTGTTCTACTATTATACGGTATCAGATCAAACCTAAATACTATAGATGGCGTTTGTACCTAGATATGGGGTATTGTCTGATAGAGTTGGTGTTGGTCGTTTGCTCCCTGTTGGTAAGAACAGGTGGGTCTATAAATCACCTTGCAAAACCTTGCATATGATAGAATGTAGGACCGACAGATACACGAGAACGGTGTCTATGAGTAGCTCATATAATTATGAAAATGAACCCAAGTTTTGGAGAGATATTGGATCTAGTCAAGGGCCCCCTAGTGATATTACCATGGATGGTGATGACGATGTTGATTTTTATTCAAAGAGGCCAACTCGCACGTACGATCGAGATTCGTTCAAGGAGTCTTCTAGAAAGATGTTTCGAACTGTGTTTGAGTTTGAGAATTGGGCTGAACATCGTGCCACAAGTCGGTATGCACGGCATATTTCTGGAATTTTTCAAAGCAGGCTGGTGTATGGACTCTCTGGGCCATTGTTGGCAGTAGCACTCTTGTCAGCCTTGGTGGCAACAGGCCATGAGCTTTTGAATCATGGAATATTGACTATTCCAGATGAGCTAAAAGATATCGTCTTTATTAACTCTGTTGTTCCCATGTCACTTACTTCAAGCATCCTTGGTTTGTTGCTGGTTTTTCGGACAAACTCGTCATACTCACGCTGGCTAGATGCACGTAAAAACTGGGGTTTGCTGGTAAATAGGAGCCGTGATATCGTCAGACAAGGGATTACGTGGATTCCACATGATGAGCAAGGACAACGGTGTACTGCCAAATTATGCAGGTGGGTTGTCGCTCTGGCCTATTGCCTGAAATGCCATTTGAGAGAAGATGAAGATGCCGTAGAAAAACTTCGTCAACTAGAAATACTGCATGAATCTGAACTGAAGGATTTGATGAGTGTAAGGCACAAGCCTGTGTACGCCATGCAGGTCATTTCCTTGCTTGTTCGAACAATGACTGAGTGATCTCAATCCAGAATCGACAGCAGTGCTGGCAAATATGGAGTCAAACATAACCCAGCTGGAGGACGTATGTGGTTCATGTGAGCGTATCTTAAAAACTCCCATTCCTCTTTCATATACCCGGCACACGTCTCGTTTTATGATTGTCTGGCTTAGTCTTTTACCATTTGCTTTGTGGGATTCATGTGGTTGGGGCATGGTACCTCTCACTGTTGCAATATCCTTGCTAACCCTTGGAGTTGAGGAAATAGGTGTGACCATAGAAGAGCCGTTTTCTGTTCTTCCATTGGAGCGGATCTGTGCGACTGTTGCATCTGATATAAAGGAACTGTGGCTGTATGGGCCACACATGTCTACTCAAGAGGAGAACTCATCAATGATGTAGCATTATTGCAGTTTTACAGGGAATGTACCTTTATATTTATAATATATAATATATACGCAGTTTTAGCAACATCGTTGATGTCAAGGATTAATTGGTTCCGTATTGTCTGAGTCTTCTTCCACTGTATTGATTTAATCTTCTTCCATATTGATTTAATCTTCTTCCATACTGACTGAGCCTTCGGCTACCATATTGCATCAATCTTCTACTTTCCCCATCGACTCTGCTCATTCTACGCCTTCCATATGGCTGTGGAGTATTTGAAGGGAACACTTCGCCACTTGGGGATGGATTTGGGACCACATCTGGGCTTGTCACTGGCTCTGGGCTTGGTACTGGTTCTGGGCTTGTCACTGGTTCTGGGCTTGGTACTGGCTCTGGGCTTGGTACTGGCTCTGGGCTTGGCTCTGGGGCTGGGACCACATTACCGTCGATTGTTTTAACAACAGATTGACCATCAGATAATCCAAACTTCACCTGGCATCCATTCGCACAAACCTTGTCCAATGACGCATTTGGTTCCTGTACAGAGAAAGAAACAGTCTTACAATCACCGGATTTTGCTGACAGTTCAACTGGGAAAGAAGATCCACAGTCATCACTTGCACCAGTCACCCCGCTGGCTCCAACAGAGACACTGGTCACATCTGGGCAGTATGCATCGCCTTGGCAACCATTTCCACACACAAGAATCAGAAAATTCGTGCTTGATGCATCGCCAGTTTTTGTGGAGCTCAAAGAGTACGGAATATTTGCACTACTAGTCCCAACACATGCTGCCTTGGCTACTGAAGCCAAAGCAAGGGCAAGGCACAAGGTACCAAAGAGTTTGCGTGCTAAATACATCCCTTAGAACCAAGAGAAACCACCAATATCTGTCAATCTACGATCCTGCAGTATAGCACGCTCGTTATATATATGATATAGCATTGAAAATATAGGTATCCGAGGAGAGAGATGCCTTGTTGCAGAAAGGACCCTGACCATATGTATAGTGACGTTCAAACTCCTCAAAGCCCGGCAGCCGTGGGGAAACCGCGTCGTCTTGTACGAGTCTCTCCCCGGTTCGCGTTTGTTCTTGAACTTATTCTATCACTTTGGAATTTATAAGCATCATTTACGTGCGCTCTAAGGCTTTTATTGATTCAAGCTCCTCGACGAATCTGGACAATCCGGAGCCAGATCCTCACATCTGAGTAGACACTATTCGTACCTTGATCTAAAACAGTCAATCAATGAGACAAAAGATGATTTCTTTAGATATAAAGAGTGGCCAAATCGACCAGGTGGTCTGAATTAATGCCAGAATGGTCGGCCACTGATCGGTATGGTCGGATAGGGGCAGACGCTCGAGTGATTTGACGTCTGCCCTCTTGCAGACGTCAGCTGACTTTTCAAACATTTCAGATCGTCTTCACTCGGTCCATATCAATAGCATTCAAAACTCTCTTTGAGATATGAGACGATTTAATAGATTGTTATTTATCAGTCGGAGTTGAAGCATAGTTTGAATCGAGGGTCACGGAAAAAACGTCTGCACATTTTATCCATCTTGAAAGTGACTCAAGAGACTTACATCAGTCTGTTACACTGATACTGAGTAGAGAATGAAGTTGGTTCTTGTGTAGTTCCAGTTGGGTACTCACAAGATAGAGAGCTTGATGTTACTTCGTAGAGTAAGTATGCAATGATACATGATATATAAATCTATCTGTCTTCATCCAGGTAGACTGGATTGCTGTATACAGTCTGATGCATCTTGGTTTCAACTTATGCATCTATTGATGCATTTCTAATGTAACACAGTCACTGAGTGAGATTGGATCAGAGTGAAAATTCGGCGGATGACAACAGTTTCTTCTACAAGACTCTGCGGTTGCATTAATTAATGATAGTATAATTAAATATATACATTAAATAGTTTTACTGGTAATCAAATATACTCGATCGTGTACTATCGTAGTAGGTTCTCACGATGTTACTTCCGAGGGGTTTGAACGCGTCCTTGCGTTTTTTGATAATATACTTTCTTGCATTTGGATACAACGCCTGCACATACGGTACGCAAGTTTTTTTCTTTATTGATTTTATTTGCATTTGATAAGTCTGTACCTGCTTTGCTTGGTTGCCAGCAGAGTTCTGCTGGTTCAAAAATCTTGCCTGGCTCCTCACCCAACACGTTTGTGTCACAACTTGCAAGCTGAAAGGAAGTATGGTTGTTACAGCCAACGTGCAGGTGTATAGGTGGAAATCATTCTTCTTCACGATTTAAACGATAGGTTTTTAATGCAGCGTCGAGTCTGGATGATTTGCAAAGTGGCATTTACCGCTTCAAATTATGTGATGGTTGGGTAGGCTGCTCTGACATTGGCGAATATCTTGGCTTTAACAATAAGTCATGTGCAGCCGGAGTTCCTCCCAATTCAAAAGTATACGGAAATACTGTCGGGCCTGTATTGCGGGACTTTGAGGAATCGAAACATTGGAAGTCGTGGAATGTTGATGTGCTGTCAAGGGGGAAATCAGGTGTTGAGGTTACTCTGGAGAACAAATACACTGGATACGGAGAATCTCGCTGCAAGAATCATTTTGTGTCTGATTATTCAGAAAAGAAGAATGCTTGCAAAGATTCGGAGTGGGCTGACCGCGTACATCTGCACAAGGACAGAGTAAAATGGACTCTGAAAGAAGTAAAGAATACTGATGGCTGCTTCAACATTATTAATGATGAAAAGCCGGATGGATGCCTTCGGTATTTGAGTGCCCAAAAAAGTTGTGATGATCGATATTTGAAGCTTGTCGAGAAAGACGATGGTTCTGGATTGCAAAGATGGAAGCTTGAAAAGGTGGGAACAGGAACAACACCAAATGTGCCCTCCCCAGATATTCCACTACCAGGAAGCATGTGCGTTTCAACAGGTCCTCAGAATTGCGTCGCGTGTTGTCAAAGTAAGTTAAAGGATGGTTCATTTATGCAAGACTCCTCTTGTGTTGATATCGAAAAATATCCAGAATGTGATTTCGACCCTTCCCTTGTCGCTGCGAGTGGGGGATCAGACGGTGCTGGTACAGTTTCTTTCTCCCCAACACCAGGAGCCACTGAATGCACCGTTATTGAGGATTCTGTAGATGGAAAATCATCGATCAGGACGGTGATTACCCACTTGAGTTTTCCTGTCACGACTACCCACCCAGTTGGCCTGGATCCCAATACTGAATATAAAATTCAGGTGAGTTGCCGCATTGGTGGAGAAGAGATCAAATCAACAGATACGCATTTGCTTGAGACAGTGGACTCTTCTTCCCAGCCTGGTATAGTGAATCTCCACCAAACTTCTGAGACGTCTGGTTCTTTTGATATTGTGCCTCCTTCAGCCTCAGGAAGTGACTGTGATGCATCCAGCTACAATGTCGTTGCCACACCATCAGAGGGCAAGTCTATTAAGCTTTCAGTGACCGGGACATTTGTGGTTCTGAAGAATCTGAAGACTGCAGTACCGTACGAAATCACTGTAGAAGCGGTGTGTAAAGACGGCTCTGTATCACAAAAGTCTCCAACAGCATTACTGAAAACAGTGCCATCACCAAGTTCATCAGCATCACCATCACCAGGTTCATCGGCATCGCCATCACCAGGTTCATCAGCATCACCATCACCATCACAGTCAGGTTTAAGTATTCCTGCACCTTCGTTCCACACTATCAGTGTCTTTGGACCTCATCCAACTGTCGCTTTAATGGTCGATCCTGGGGTCCCGGATGGATCAACTCTGAATTTGAAGACCGAATGCGGCAATGGCTT
>PJEL010000301.1_pt1 | contig 58793 bp, 47 predicted proteins | sample 1853271 | NCBI WGS metagenome assembly PJEL01 (sample SAMN08108733, study PRJNA415343) | Invertebrate metagenome, whole genome shotgun sequencing project. | host: Globobulimina | place: Sweden: Gullmar Fjord | collected 2015-08
ATTCATAAAACCAGCTTATTATTGCAACACAATGTATTTTATAGTTTTTTACGCAACCCAATATATTTCTAACATATCATTTATATTCTATTCGGCACAAATATCCGCTTTCTTAAGCTTGAAAACGCTTCCTTCCTTAACCCATTATAATTGACGAGTTATTACAACCCCAGGTCGTCACTGATAGACTGCATTCTTAGGCAGCAAAGATATTTTGCCTGCTATATTGTATTAAAATCAATAAAGGGCGGTGAGGGCTTTATTTAAATTCTCCTTCGGGTTTCTCTATCAAATAGTAAAACCTTATCCTGTGGAAAGTGAATGAAACATTTGTCCTCTGGTTTCAGCGCTTCATCAATATCAGCAACGCCTTTTATGAGTGTGTCCCCCCATTTAATATCAATCCAGTTAAAGGGCCCCGCTGACTCTATTATCAAGGCAACTGCTTCAATGCCCTTCTCTGCTTTATGGGAAGATACGGTTATGTCTTCAGGGCGTACTCCGAGAATAAGCTCTTTATTTTCCGGGGGATTATCAATTAAAGGTGAAATGATAAGACCGTTACAATCAACTTCGACCGGGTTCCGTTTTTTGAGCAAGGCCGGGATGAAGTTCATTGGGAGATTTCCTACAAAACCCGCGACCATGGTGTTTTTTGGTTTAAGGTATATTTCACGTGGGATGCCGCATTGCTGTATTAGTCCGTCCGACAGTACTGCGATCCTGTCGGACATGCTCATCGCCTCCGCCTGGTCGTGGGTGACATAGATTGTTGTGATTTTCAGCTCATTATGAAGCCTCTTAAGTTCCGTTCTCATCTCAACACGCAGCCTGGCGTCAAGGTTTGAAAGAGGCTCGTCCATTAAAAACACCTTGGGCTTCCTGATAATCGCTCTCCCCAATGCAACCCTCTGTCTCTGTCCCCCGGAGAGTTCACGGGGTTTTCTCTTCAGAAGTTCATCTAGTCCAAGCAATAAAGAGATTCGTTTTACTTCAGACTCAATAACATCTTTTTTTGTTTTCTTTATTTTGAGCGGAAAGGCCAAATTGTCGTAAACTGTCATGTGTGGATAAAGGGCATAGCTCTGGAATACCATTGCAATATCCCTCTCTTTGGGAGAGAGTTCATTTACGACCATGCCGTCGAATTTTATAGTGCCTTCCGTAATCTCTTCAAGCCCGGCAATCATGTTTAGTATCGTCGATTTGCCACATCCGCTCGGACCGACAAATGTAAAAAATTCACCGTCCTTTATTTCAATGTTCAGGTCTTTTACGACCAGCTCACTGCTGAATTTCTTTTTAATATGTTCAAGAGAGATCTCTGCCATTTCTAACCCTTTATTGCTCCAGCTGTCAGCCCGCTGATTATCCTTTTCTGAAAGATAAAAACCATAAGCACAAGAGGCATCGTGGACACTGTCGATGCAGCTGCAATTTCTCCCCATGGCATCGTATACTGTCCCTGAAATAATGCTATCCCAACTGGAAGCGTCTGGAAATCCTGCTGAGTCATTATGAGTAGTGCAAAGAAAAATTCGTTCCATGCATAAATGAATACGAGTATGGCGGCCGTGAATACTCCCGGCGCTGAGAGAGGGACAATAATCCTGAAAAGTGTTTGAAAGTGACTGCATCCGTCTATTCTTGCGGAAGCCTCAAGGTCAGGAGGGAGGTCTTTAAAAAAACTCGCTAAAATCCATACACCAAGGGGCAGCGTTAATGTTACATATGGGATAATGAGTCCCTGATAGCTGTTGAGCCATCCGAGGTCCTGTAATATCCTCCAGACAGGGCCTGCTATGGATATTTGTGGAAACATGGAAACAACCAGAAGACTTCCCATAATCAATCCTTTATATTTAATCCTCAGGCGTGCAAGTGTGTATCCGGTAATTATCGAAACAAAAATGGTGATGATCGTAGTAATGCCGGCAACAATGAAGCTGTTTTTAACAAAGTGAAAAAGGTTGTAATCTTCAATCGCGGACTGGTAAGAATCAAGCGTGCCTGATGGAACAAGTACAGGCGGTATGGCAGTTATTTCTACGGGTGCCTTCAGGGAAGTATTTACAAACCAGAGAAAGGGTAAAAGACTCAGGGAAACAACTATGAATGTTGCTATGTAAAACAAATTTTTTTTCATCTCTTCTCCTGAAAAAGCCTTGTCCCGATCGCTCTTATGTAAATCAGCGATATAATAAAGGTTATAAAAAAAACGAGCACCGAGATTGTAGAACCATAACCCATAAGCCCTTCACCGAATATTTTTTTATACCCGTAAAACTGCAGCACATTCGTTGAGTCTGCCGGTCCGCCCTGCGTCATTACAAATACAAGATCAAAGACCCTGAAGGCGTCCATTGTCCTGAAAAGAAGTGCAATGAGTATCGCGGGTTTAATCAGCGGCAGGGTTATTTTTCTGAACTGCTGCCATGAAGAAGCTCCGTCTATTTCCGCTGCCTCATACAATTCGTCAGGTATGAGCTGCAGGCCCGCAAGGATAAGGAGTCCGGCAAACGACGATGTCTTCCATACATCAGCTGCTACAATGGCCATAAAGGCAGTTGCAGGATGGGCAAGCCAGGCCGTGTAAGTCGATGTGTTTGAACCGGACAGAATGTAATTTAGCAACCCGTACTTGTCATTAAATATAAACCTCCACATCTGGGAAGCAACAACCGTAGGGATAGCCCAGGGGATGAGTACTGCTGCTCTCACAATACCTCTTCCTTTAAAGTGCCTGTTGATGACGAGGGCAATAACCAGGCCGAAAAATATTTCGAGAATGGTCGTAGCAAAAACGAAAATAAGGGTGTTGACCAGTGAATGCAGGGCAACCCTGTCTACAAGAAGTTCTCTGTAATTATCAAGGCCTACAAAGGGACTGCCCAGATAGGGAAGGCTGAGTATTATTTTGTGAAGGCTGAGAAAGAGAGAATAAAAAATAGGGTAGAAGGCAAAAGTAATGACAAAAAGAAAGCACGGGATTAGTAATGACGTAGCAAATATTCTTTCCCGCGCAAGTAAGGAGAGTCTCATGAAGTTTATCCGTAATTCGTAATTCGTAATTCGTAATTCAAAAGATTATTATTTCTCCATCGCAATTATTTTTTCTATCTCCTCTGACGCTGCAATGGCTTCTTTCTCCAGATTTATGCCCGGTGATGAGATGGCCTTGCTAAAATATCTTTGCAGCACATTTGAGACTGCAGGATAAAGCGGCGTTCTCGGCCTTGGATATGCAGTTAAAAATACATCGTTCATGCTGGAAAAGTGAGGGTATGATTTCAGGATCTCAGCGTCTTCGTATAGGGCCTTTCTCGTTGGGGCGCGTCCTGCTTTCAGGGCAAGGACCTTCTGGATGCGGTCGCTCGAAAGAAATTTTACGAATTCCCAGGCAGCATCTTTATTTTGAGAAAAATTACTGATTCCAACCTGCCAGCCGCCAAGAGTCGAATAGCTTCTATTGTCCTTGAAGTGAGGGAGTTTTGTAATTCCGACCTTTCCGGCGACTTTGGATTTTTCCGGATCGTTTGATACTCTCCACGCATAAGGCCAGTTCCTGTGAAAGACCACCTTGCCCTGTATAAAGATGTCCAGGGATTCCGGTTCCTGATAAGTCAGCACTCCTACAGGCGCTGCCTTCCCTATAATTTTTCCCCTGACAAATTCAACCGCTTCGATTGCCGCTTTCCCGGCAAGTCCTGCCTTGCCAGTGTCGGGGTCCAGAATCGTGCCTCCATTGCTTAAGATATATTCCTGCATATCACATACAAGACCTTCATATTGTTTAAATTGGCCTGAGAACCCGTATATTTCATTGCCTTTTCCTGCCTCTCCGGCAACGATTGCGTTTGCCTGAGAAACCATATCATGCCAGGTGGACGGAGGGGTGAATCCATATCTGTCCAGCAGGTCCTTACGATAATAAAGAATTCCACTGTCTATAAAAAGAGGTACCCCATATATATTACCTCTAAAAGTATTGGCTAGAATTGAACCATCCATGAATTTTTCCTGTTCAGAAGAAGGGAACATTCCGTCAAGGGGCATTGCCCATCCTGCTGATCCGAATTCTGGGGGCCAGATAACATCCATTAAAAACACATCAATGTCTTCACTTTTGTTTTTAAGTTTTTGTGTCAGGAGGTCATGGAAGGCTGAAGACGAATGCGGTCCGATTTCTCTCAACAGTTCAATGTCCGGATGTTCTGATTTAAAGATGCTGAAGATTTCTTCCCATGCTTCAGGTATATTCGGTTTCCAGGTGACAAAATGTATTGTGGTTCCTTTTTCTTCCGTCTTTTTTGTGCAGCCAGTAACTGCCAGGGTAAATACCAAACAAAGACATATGAGAATCAATGAGAATGGAATCAGAGTTATAGTTGGAAAAAGATATGAGGATTTTTTTGATGAGTAATTCATGGCCTCTCCTTAATTATTCGTTTAATAAGAAAAGTATCTTAGTAATACAATACTAAATTCATCAAAGCATGTAAATGAAAATCAAATACGATTTGAGAGCAAAATCCCTAATATGCAAGGGACATAGTTTCCAGGGGGGAACAGTAAAAAAATGGGGTCACGAGAAAACCTCGTAACCCCGTAAAATTGCTTGCGTCCCCAAGGGGATTTGAACCCCTGTTACCGGCGTGAAAGAGCGAAAGATACAAATAACGTAAATCGTTGATGGTGGCGGGTTTCCCTTAATTTATTGTTTTTAAAGTATTCCCATAGAATCCATTGTTTCCCTCTCCAGGGGGACACAGAAAATTCAATGTACATCTAACAAAGATATTTGTGGACTATATGGATAATTTATTTTATAATTCAGCTATTATCAAAAAATACTTCTATATAATTCAATTAAAATATATTGTCACAATTTATCATGTATTATGAGGGGGAAAATCAAAAATGACTTCGCCAGCAGAATTATACGTTAACGGAATAAAAAAGAAACTTAAACACTATTGGGCTGCATGGTTACCAAGTACCAGATTCTCGCTTGGAGATGTAGGAATCCTGAAAGGCAATTTTTTTCACGGGATATCGTCCCTTAAAAATGTTGGAATTGAATTTAAAGAAGATAGAGATAAGGAACCCAGTCCCATTGATTATGTATCTGAATCCGGTGTATCCGTTCACTTTAAAATGACAGGCGAAACAAACGACTTTTTGCCAACTATACCTCAAGCCAAATCAGGAATTGGTATAGAATTTAGCAAACAGGGTGCTTTCGTAGTTCAAGCAGCTGAAACATATGAACAAACCATTAAAGATTTACTCCATCTTCAAGATCAAATTATTCCAGCATTTATGAAAGGAGACTGGGACAAAAATTGGGCCGTAATAATTAAAATTATTGAAGCCCCAGTAGCTTCCTTTCTCATATCTAATTCTTCAGAATCTAAGATAGAATTTTCAGCTGAAGCTGATTTAAGTTCTGGATTAGCTGAATTAGGTAAAGCAAGTGCTAAATTTGCCATTCATTCACAAAAAGGAGATGTATTGAAAATTCTTGGTGCAAAAGGTGTAAGTCCTTTATTTATGCTTGCTCAAATTAAAAGCAATTTTCTTGGTTCACCTTCATTTTCAACAAAGTCTTTCACGGGGACTAACCAACCAATAGACTTTATTACTCCAAAAAACGCTTGTGAAAATAAAGAAATTGCCGACTCACTAACCCTCGATCTGGTACTTGATCCATAAGAAATAGAAATATCTATTTCTTCATATTACTCTAATCTTGCTATAATTTTTTTGAAATTATTCAGAGAATCTATTACGTTTTGATCAACATCAATTGTAAGCAGGTTCTCTTTCTTACATTTACTTATACATGTTTCAATGTTTTGACCGTATCCCTCACGATCATCGTCAGTACCACCTTGTCCACAATCTCGTTTATATGCGTCTTTAAACTTGCTCATACTAATCTTTGACTCTTTTTCAATCCGTGTCTGTAAATCGTCATATTCAGAGTCTGGTAGTAAGTAACCTTTATTTTCAAGATTTTTAATTATCTTTTTTTCTTCCGCTTTAATTCCTATTAAATGGAAGTTAGGCAATTTTTCTAAAAGATCAATTTCTGCTGGATTTCTTATACCGTCAATTACAATTGTGTTTTCACTGTCTACATTAGTGTTTCGTATTTCTCTGAGTACTAAACGAGCCAAATAATCAGCTTTATTATTTTTGCGTCTTAACCTATCGCCGTGATTTTGTAAATGTTTTCTTTCTGGATAAGAAACTTCATTTTCTTTAAAAGAATTCCGAACGATATGAGATAATGAGAAGTATTTATATAATTTATCTTCTATTAGGTAACTAGAAAAAATACTTTTACCTGAACCCTTATGTCCCGTTAAACCTATTATGATCTTACATTTATGTAATGAAAGATATTCTAACTCGGGATCATCATATATCTTACTAAAACCTGGGCCAATCTGAAGCTGATATTTCCCTCCATAATCCTCTTTTCCATCAATTTCATGAAGTACTAATTGAGCAATTCTAACTCCAGGATATAGCTCTATTGGGATATTGCCTACGTTAACAAGCTCTAACGTTAAATTCCCCTTAAAACATGGGTTAATAGTCGTTGCAGTAGCAATGATTAATCCTAACCGACCCCATGAAGATCTTCCGATTACATAAGCCATCAAGTCATCCGGAAAAGAAAGAAATTCGAGAGTACTCCCAATTACTAACTCATTTGGATGTAGTACGAACTTTTCACCATAAGGGATTTTTATTTTCTTCTGATATTGATTGATTATCGATTCTATTTCTTTGTCTTTTCGTTGAATAGGATTTATCCCTGCAAATGATGTTCGTGATGTTACAATAAATTGATTATCAAGACGCAAGTCAACAGAAGATCCCGAAATCTGTTTTTTCCCATCAAGTATGGGAGTGATATTAAAACTATCATCAGGATTTTTAAGTCTTCCCCTTATTGTTGTTGCCGATAAAACAGCCATTATATTTCCAATCTATCCTTCTGGTCTAAGAATTTCTGATGGATGTAACTTGCTTCTACAGAACGCTTTATCAATTGTTTTAAAGCAACAATATCATTCTTACATTCATCCTTGTCCGTTTCGAGGGCAGATGTGTACAATTTAACTAACTCAAAAAATCTCATCCACCCAAAATTCAATATCTGATAGATACTCATTGGTGAAGTTTCATAAAAACCACTCTTTTCAAGAAAATTATTTTGTATTATTTCATTGATGGGATTCTTAAATTTAAATTTATTATGAATATCTTTTACTAGTTTAATATCGAAGCATTCTTTACTATTTATAATTGTTTTATCAATATATGATTTCAATTGTCCTTTAAGTATTTTTTTAATAATTTCTTCTAGCAGTTCTTTGTTAGATAACCACGCAACCTCAGCATGTAAATCTTCTTTAACTGTCTCTTCTATTATTCCATCTTTTACTTCATCTTGCAGTACGATTAATTTATCATTAATATCTTTAAACCAGCCAGTTTCATCCTTATCCTTATTATCATTGAAATATTAAATGAGTCCTACCTCAGGCGACTGTAGTGTTCTTATAATAAAATAAAGCCGCATTCTCGGTGAGGGATACCCAATTTTATGATGAGGAATAGGTTTATTAAAATCAAACTCTGATGTTTCATAAAATTCAAGGAAAGAAAAAAGATATGCTACCCCTAATATTAAGGTTGCATAAATATCTGCTATAAACTCTTCATACCAACGATAGCTAATATTTGAAATCCTTTGTAATTCATCTGCAATGTCTTTTATTGTTTTTTCGGGTTCAAGAATACCAGATACAATTGTTTCAACATGAGCTGACTTTTTAAATTCTTCTTTAGTTATGAAAGAATCCAAATTATCTAAATAATGTCCAATTTCATGTGCAATGTTGCAATTATATAAGTAATTGTCAATCTCTAAAGAAGGATAAGCAACCATACAGAGATTAAACTTGAATTCATTTCTAATGTACTCAAAATATTTAGGACGATGTTCATCGCTCATCAACTGGTCCATGAATTCGGCATATTTATAATTGTGCCTCCACTGCTGTCTTATAAAAATATATGCCTTAGGAGAAAAAGTTTCGATGATATTCTGGAAGGTATATAGTAAGCCCTGTGGAGTTGTATCTAAAGATGATGTGACAATATAACGAACTAATCCTGCTACATGTTTGAAGTAGAGAAAAATACGTTCTACTTGCATGCTTGCATCACGCATTTCCTGTCGGAATACCCAGTTTTTTTCAGCCTCCTCTTGCCCAGTTAATAGTTCTTTTTTTCTTTCTTTTTCTAATATATCCTCAAAACCTTTTTCAGCTTTAGAATATTTTGTTTGGTTTTTATCTAATTCTATATTTGCTTTTTCTGCTAGCAGGCGAAACGTTTTTGCTAAACTTTGTGCTGAGTCCGGATACTGCGGATTACCTATGATGAGATTTAACTCTTTATGTAATGATTGTATATATTCTTTGGAGCAGAGGAGTAAATGATCAAAAGTGATAAGTATTCCCATAAGTTTTTTGGGTTTTATTCAATCTGTTCTTTAAATTATCCTATAATAATACAAACAATGTACTTATAAAGTGTGAGATACTTCAGGATTATATATGGTCGTTTTAACAGCATCAGACAAATTATTGAAGAAAGTAAACGCTCCCTTAAAGTCATCATCTTTAAAATCTTCTTCTTGTGTTCCGTCTAACACATTGAATATTGTTTCAATTTTATTTATCCAATTATCGACCTCTTTGTCATTGTCAACGACCAAGAAGACTTCATTTAATGCATTCAAAGAATGTAAAGTATCAGGATCGAAACTTAAACCACGTGTTTGCCCTTTCAATTCTCTTGTATATGTAAGCCCTTTTTGAACGAGATCAAAATATTCTCTCCCCATCTCAACAGTCTCTTTGTCCAAACCTTTAACTGGAGTTTGATAGGCTAAATACCGGCCACATAATGTAGCTAGGCTCACAGCAATAGTTGCTAAATGCGCATTGGGACCACCTGATAATTTAAGCAACTTTGGGGACATAGCTCTCCTCCTTCGATTTATTTTATTTTACACAATTGGCAATATTAATTAAATAAAAATATCATCTCTCAAGCCACCCGGAATGAATTAAATGATATCATGGCTAACATCAAAAAGAAAGACTTTTCTTTATAACTTTAGTTTCCCTCCTTTTATGTCTGGCATAATTTTGTAACTTGCAAGCTCATCATAATGATCACTGATCCAGCTTTTCAACATATAGTTTGCGACCTCTGGCTTTGTCTTCCCCCTGATTCCTGTAAGCTTGCTTAATACATGCAAAGTGTATTCATCAACACTTATTTGAATTCTATTATTTATTGATATTTTTTTTGTCAATTGATTTACTCTAATCCTACTCTATTTATAGTATGTTAATACTCTATATATACTATATATAGAGTATTATAAACTGTACTACTTGTCAAGAATAAAATGATGCTATCTTGAATGAACTTCTGCATCTAATGTATCCCAATTATGGGGGATGTTTAAGGTGCTGATGAAGTCTTATTTGAGTAACTAAACAAAAGGATTCCTTTTGTTTAATATTCTTCCTCAAGATAGAAGAAATACAGTCTCTAAGAGCCCTAAAACATCAATAAATTAATCATTAGGAATTCCAAATGTACGTATTCTTGATAAATTAAATACGTGTCCAAAATGAGGTTATCCTGTAGGTCGGTGTATTCATACCTACATACGGTAGTTTCAGATAGCGTGGCGTGGACTGAACTTTTTTTGACATTTGGATAGGACAAAGATAATAATATTTAAAATCATCAAGTTACATATCACACACGAAGGGTATATGAATTTAATTGTTTCTTTTTCAGGGAAAGATTATCTTTATTAATCAAAGCAATCCGATTAGGTACTTCCTGGCAATTTCTCATGGGGGCTATTCCAACAGTGCCGTCTTTCTAGTCACGAACAAAATACAAGGGGGTTGTCAATAAAACTTAACACTAAAATGAACCAGACTGAATTCAGTAGGCTTGTCGGTATCACAAGGCAGGCCGTCGGCGATATGGTAAAAAGAAAAGTTATCAATCTGAATGAGACAGCCGGAAAATGTTTAATAAAATATTGCGCACATCTCAGAGAAACGGCTGGAGGCCACACTGGAGAACTGGCGGAGGCGCGGACCAGACTGGCATCAGTTGGCCACCAGATAGCGGGGTTATTAGAGGCCCTGCCAGTCAAAATCAAACGCGACGCGAAGTTAAAAACTAAGCAGATCAAGGTTGTCGAAAAAGAAATACCAATTTGTAGAAATATTGCCGCAATGGTTAGGCCAGATTGGAGTCAAATAGATGTTAACGAAGAGGATTGAAAGGGCATACAAAAGAGACACTGTAAAGAAATTGGGGCTACGAGAAATCTCATAACCCCATGAAGTATTGCTGGCGTCCCCAAGGGGATTTGAACCCCTGTTACCGGCGTGAAAGGCCGGTGTCCTAGGCCAGACTAGACGATAGGGACATCTATGCCATATTAATGGTGAGCCGCGTTGGATTCGAACCAACGACCCACGCCTTAAAAGGGCGTTGCTCTACCAACTGAGCTAGCGGCCCAAAAATAGGCCTAATAGAATAACAAAAATTTACAACAAAAAACCAGTTTTGGAAAAAATAAAATAAAATTACCCTCCAGGAGCTGATTATTTACCTTTTATTTCGCTTCTTAAAAGGATTTTTTACTATTAGCGTTTCATCTCTCCTTTGACCGGTAGAGATTATGTCTACTTCAACTTTCATTGTCTTTTTAATATAATCAATATACGCCTTCGCCTCTTTCGGAAGGTCTTTATAATTCGTTACGCCCTTTGTGCTGTCTTTCCATCCCTTGAGAGTTTCATAAACAGGCACGCATTTTTCAAGGACCTTAACCTGCTGTGGAAAGTCAGTTAAATTACAGGGCTTGCCCTTTTTACTGCAGCTGCAGCTATTTGTTGGGTCTTTATACTCATACGCTACACATACCTTTATTTCATCCAATCCGTCAAGTACGTCCAGCTTTGTAAGCGCTATACCGGTAAACCCGTTTATCCTGATCGAGTGCTTCATACTCACAGCATCAAGCCAGCCGCATCTTCTAGCTCTTCCTGTTGTGGCCCCATATTCCCCGCCTTGTAACCGGAGGTCTTCACCGAGCTGATCATGCAGCTCTGTCGGGAAAGGCCCTTCGCCTACACGGGTTGTATATGCCTTTACTATCCCTACAATTCCATCTATACTTTTCGGGCTTACACCAAGCCCTGTGCATACACCTCCTGCACAGGCATTTGAAGATGTAACATAAGGATATGTCCCGTGGTCAATATCAAGCAGGGTCCCCTGAGCGCCTTCAAATAATACGTTTTTACCGCTTTCCATTAAATTATGTATGAGTGCAACCGTATCGGTTATAAATGGCTTAAGATACTCTGCATACTTCATATATTCGTCATATATTTTTTTAACACTCAGTTTTTTTGTTTTATATTTGTGTTCAAGGAGAAAATTTATCTCCGCCAGGTTTGACTTCAGTTTTTCCTTGAAACCTTCGGGATCGAGTAAATCCGCCATTCTAATCCCTACTCTCGACATTTTGTCAACATATGCCGGTCCGATACCCCTGCCTGTAGTGCCGATCTTTTTGGAACCCTTTGAGCTCTCATGCTTACCGTCAAGGACATTATGGTATGGCATAATAACATGGGCCCTGCCGCTGATAAAGAAATTTTTACCAACGCTGACTTTTCTCTTTTTAAGTCCTTCTATCTCTTCAATAAGGGCACCGGGATCTATAACCACTCCATTACCGATAATACAGGTCTTTCCCTTATGAAGTATCCCTGAAGGAATCAGGTGAAGTATAAACTGTTTTTTCTTAATTATTACTGTATGCCCGGCATTATGTCCGCCCTGAAACCGTGCAACAACGTCAGCACTTTCCGTCAGTAGATCAACGATTTTCCCTTTTCCCTCGTCACCCCACTGGGCGCCTGCAACCACTATATTAGCCATTATTTACTCCTCATTTTAATTAGATAGGCAGATGTATCTGCTTTACTGAAAGGACGTTTGGCAGTTTTTTAATTGTTGATAAAATGCCTTTTGTAACAGGTGCATCAACACTTACAACAGAGATGGCCCTGCCTCCCTGCTTTGCTCTTCCAAAATGCATTCTTGCAATATTGATTTTATTCTCTCCAATTAGTGACCCTATATTTCCAATCACTCCCGGTTTATCATTATTCGAAATAACCAGCAGTTCTCCTTCAGGAAAAATCTCAACCATAAAATCATTGATTGATACTATGCGAGGTTCTTTTTTACCATGCAGAACACCGGCCACAACACTATCTTTTTTACCGGCTTTCAGCTTTATGACCAGCATACTGTGATAGTCTCCGGCATCATCTGAAGTAATTTCTTTGACTTCAATACCCCTTTCTTTTGCTATAAGGGGTGCGTTAATTGAATTCACGGTTTCTTTAAGCATCGGAGTGAGAATTCCCTTTAGTGCCGCTATTGTCATTGGTTCGAGATCAAGTTCTGTAACAGTACCCTTATATTCAATAGTAATACCGTCAAGTCTCTCATCAAAGTTCTGTGAGACAAAGCTGCCGAGTTTTTCAGCAAGGTCAATATACGGCTGAAGTATCGGCAGCACATCGGCAGAGACAGAAGGAAAGTTAACAGCGTTTCTTATTGATCCGTGCACAAGATAATCTCTTATCTGATTGGCAACCGCAACTGCCACATTTTCCTGGGCGTCAGCAGTTGAGGCACCAAGGTGCGGAGTACATATAAAATTATCAAGTTCAAGCAATGGATTTTTCTCCGGCGGCTCTATCTCAAATACATCCAGGGCAGCGGCAGCTACTTTGCCTGATTTAAGGGCCTTATAAAGGTCTGCTTCATTTACTACACCACCCCTTGAAGCATTTATTATCATTACGCCTTTTTTCATTGTCCCTATACTTTTGGTGCATATCATGTTTCTTGTCTCATCGGTAAGAGGAATATGGTTTGTAATAAAGTCCGCGTTCTTGAATAAGTCTTTTAAACTCACTACGGATACTCCGAGGGACTTTGCCTTTTCCTCACTAAGATACGGATCATATGTAATTACCTTCATTCCCATACCCAGTACCATTTTCGCAACATGTGAGCCGATATTTCCAAGACCTACAATTCCGAGTGTCTTATCAAAGAGCTCTACCCCCATGAATTTTTTCTTTTCCCATTTGCCCTGTTTCAGGGAACCTGTAGCCTGCGGCACATTCCTGGCCATGGAAAGAAGCAATGCTACTGTATGCTCTGCAGTCGTTACTGTATTGCCACCAGGAGTATTCATGACTACAACCCCATTTTTTGTGGCTGCTACTTTATCCACATTATCAAGACCGGAACCAGCCCTTCCTATGACCTTAAGGTTTTTGGCAGCTTTAAGAATATCAGCAGTAACCTTTGTGGCGCTTCTTATGACGAGACCGTCATATTTGCCGATTATTTTTTTGAGCTGGGCCGGTTTCAGGCCTGTATTTACATCTACGGTAAGGCCCGCTTTTTTGAGTATGTTAACGCCTTTTTCAGAAATATTATCACTTACTAGAACTTTCATTTTTCTTCTCTTTAATTAGGTTATTAATTCAATGCTAATTTAAGCATTCTTTTTTTCAAAATCTTCCATAAATGCGATCAGTGCATCAACACCCGCCTCAGGCATGGCATTATAAATACTTGCCCGCATGCCCCCGACAGAGCGATGGCCCTTAAGTGTCTTAAGTCCGGCCTCACCGGCAAGTTCAAGGAACTTTCCGTCCAGGTCAGGCTGTGCAAGTATAAAAGGAACGTTCATCCATGACCGACAATCGGGATCTACCGGATTACTATAAAATTCCGATTTATCAATGACAGCATATAGTTTAGCAGATTTGCGTTTATTTACTTCCGCCATTGCCTCAAGACCGCCCTTTTCCCTGATCCACTCAAATACCAGGCCTGCAATATACCAGCTATATGTCGGTGGTGTATTATACATTGAATTAGCTTTTGCGTGTGTTGCATAACTGAACATCGCAGGAGTACCCGGAATTTCATCTCCTATCAGGTCTTCCCTCACAATAACTATCGTCAATCCTGCCGGACCTATATTTTTTTGAGCACCCGCATATATAACACCGTACTTAGATACATCAACAGGACGTGAGAGAATAGTTGAAGACATATCCGCAACCAGAGGCACATTACTCGCTTCAGGTATATAATGAAACTCTACCCCGCCTATAGTTTCATTAGGTGCATAATGCAGATATGAGGCATCAGGATTTAAAGACCATTCGGATTGCTGTGGAATGGTGGTAAATTTACTCGATTCGCTTGTTGCAGCCACATTTACCGTACAAAATCGACCTGCCTCTGCTATCGCCTTCTTTGACCAAGTTCCTGTGTTTATATAATCAGCTGTCTCTTTACCTCTTAACAAATTCATGGGCGCCATAGCAAACTGGCTTGATGCCCCTCCCTGTAAAAAAAGTACTTTATAATTAGTGGGAATACCCATTATTTGCCTTAAGTCCGCTTCAGCTTTTTCAGCTATGGAAACAAACTCTTTACTCCTGTGGCTCATTTCCATCACAGACATCCCACTGCCATTCCAGTCAGTTAGTTCAGAGGCTGCTTTTTTCAATACTTCTTCTGGCAATATTGCAGGACCAGCGCTAAAATTGTATATTCGAGACATAATAACCCTCTTTAATTTTTGTTTTTAACAAATAATTAATCATACTTTTCATAATATTTTCAAATAGTTATTAAGATAATTTTGATTTGAAATTAATTTCCTGAAGATATTCTGTGAAACCTCTGTGGATAACAGGTTTAAACATTGAACATAAGTAATAGGGATCCAAAGACCCTATTAATGGTGCCCATGAGTATCTTTTACACATTTCCACAATCTCCACAAAGACAAAGCTGGCTGTCCACTTAATGACTTTTATTAACAGGAATTTTGATATTCAATGGTATGCATTAAGAAGACTTAACGAGGTAGAAGATTATCACTTCATCCTTTTTTTGTCAAGTTTATTCATATTTTTTACACAAACTTATAAACGTGAATTTCTGTTTATTATTGAAGACATTTCCAACTAATACACAGTACTAACACTCCTACTATTCTTACTATTCTTTTTTAAAGACTATAAAGACTATAAAAGAATAAGACCTTAATAAATAAAAATTAGTACTACTACTAGATTCTTTTAAAAACTAATTTAAAAAAATATTCCAGTAGTTTAAGATAACAGACAAAATGCATAAGAATAAAAAAAAGATTTTCTTTTCAGGTATAGGTGGAAGCGGTCTGTCAGCAATAGCAAGTCTTATGGCTGATAAAGGCAATGTTGTTGTTGGATCAGACAGGTCGTTTGATGCACATCCTAATTCTCCACTAAAGAGTACCCTCCAATCAAAAGGGATTACTATATTGCCTCAGGATGGTAAAGGATTGGATAATACCATCGACCTGGCAGTTTTTAGTACTGCAGTAGAAAAAGAAATTCCGGAAGTAACAAAGGCCGGAGAACTCGGTATTCCTGTTAAAACAAGACCGGAATATCTCACGGAAGTAATTAATTTTTATAAGACAATAGCTGTATCAGGTACAAGTGGAAAATCTACTACGTCTGGACTGCTCGCATTTCTCATGAACAGGCTTGGCTTTGACACGAGTTTTATCGGTGGTGGTAGAGTGAAGCAGTTTAAGAATTCTTCAAATCCGGGCAACTCCTTTTCAGGAACATCAGAGTATCTTGTTATTGAGGCCTGTGAGTCAGACGGTACTATCGTAAATTACCAACCACGGCATTCCATTGTTTTAAATTTGAGCCTTGATCACAATCCGGTTATTGAAACTGCAGAGATGTTTAAGAAATTTATAAAAAATACGGAAGGTATAAAAATCATTAATGCTGATGATGAAAACCTGAAGAATATAACATTCGGAAATGTAATAACGTTTTCAATTGAAAAAACCTCTGATTACAGGGCAAGAGAGATTAGATACAATGCATTGAGTACTGATTTTTTAATTGGTGAAACAGAGTTTACCCTTGCACTTCCAGGGAAACACAATCTTTACAATGCCCTTTCGTGTATTTCAATGCTTTCTGAAATGGGTATTTCATTAAATGCTATTTCTGAAGTAATGCCGGAATTTCAGGGTATAGACAGGAGGTTTGATATTCACCTGAATGATGGAAAAAATTTTGTGATAGACGATTATGCGCATAACCCGCACAAAATATCAGCGCTTATGGAAACAACAAAAAAAATGAAAGACAATATTTGTTATATATTCCAACCGCACGGATTTGGCCCGACAAAGCAGATGAAAAAAGAATATATAGAAACTTTTGTAAAGCAGCTCCGTCCTACAGACCACCTTTTCCTTTTACCAATTTTTTATGCTGGTGGGAGCGCTGCCAGAGACATATCAAGCAATGATTTGGCGGATGAAATACGTCCAGGAGGACATTCCGTTGAAGTTATAGAAGAACGAAGCACAGTACTTGAAAGAATTAAAGAATGGCAAACGTACGTTATTTTCGGTGCACGTGACGATACACTCGCTGATTTTGCAAAACAGATAGCAGACAAATTACGGTTACCGTAGGGGCAGGTCTTGTGCCTGCCCTTTTCCTGAATAAATTTCATGTTAAATAGTGCTTTGAAAAAACAGTTTCTTTTGTTAAACTGTTCTTGCTATGCAGCAAAGTGAACTTAATAAAAGGCTTCCGCTTATACAGGATGCAGACCTCAACGGAAAAGTTGTTCTTGTCAGGGTTGATCATAATGTATTAAAAAATGGCGTTATAACAGACCCCTCAAGAATAGATAAGACCCTGGGCACACTTTACTATATTGTTGACAGGGGAGGACGGCCAATCGTAATGACTCACGTTGGGAGGCCTTTAGACCCTAAGACAAATAAAATAACATGCGATTCAGACACATCCGTGAAATCTATTGCTGAGTATCTGCAGCGAAAACTTCATACGGAATTCATTGTTCCGGAATGTGAGACTGACGACGAACTTGGCATTTCCGGAATAGGCAAATCGGTTTATCGTGCAATAGGAGAATTAAAAGACAGAAAGATAGGCGCTATATATCTTCCCAATATGAGGTGGTTTCGCGGTGAAGAAGCTACTGAGGGGTTTTTCAGGGACAACCTTGCGGTCATTCTTTCCGATATTGCAGACGTGTTTGTTAATGATGCATTTGGTTCATGGCAATCACATGTGTCAACATACGATGTCACAAAATTTCTCCCTTCATATGCCGGCTTTCTTATGCAGCATGAGATAATCAATTTAAATAAAGTGGTAAATCCTTCGACCCCTTTTCTGGCTGTTGTCGCCGGGTCAAAATACTATTCAAAGATAGGGCCACTTTATGCTATATATGAAAAGGCAGACCATCTGATCCTGGGAGGAATTATATATAATGCGTTTCTATGCGCCAAATACGGTATCTCGATCAAAGGGATTGCTGAAGAAGATATAGATGCTATCAGGGACCTTGTGAAAACAGACAAGGAAAAGAAAAAAATACTGGAACTGCCCTATATTGTCGAGTCAGAAACTATGGAAGGAAAAATAGACGGGAAATACAGGACTATATTCGTGAATGACTTTAAAGAAGGGGACCAATATGAGTATGTAGTGGATATTGACCCGGAATCTTTTGCGGAAAAAAATGTTCTGAAAGCAATTTTTAATGCAAAGACCATATTTGTAGATTCTGTTATGGGACTTACACCGCATTTCTCCGAAGGTTCCAGAGCACTTGACGAGACAATTGATATCAACAAATCTTCACTGAAACTGTATGGAAGTGGGGATACGATTCAGGAACTTAAGAACCTCTGCTCCGGTCTCTATATTTCGATTCTGGACAGTAAGAGATTCTATTTCTTCACGGGTGGAGGCACAGTGCTTCATGCTCTAGAAAAAGACAGTCCGTATGGGATTAAACCTATCCAGGCACTGATGGAGAACAAGGCGAGACTCGGGAATATATAGTGAGAATCCCGTATAAGGTTTGTGCGTTTATTCTTTTTATTTTAGTTTATCCCCTAAGTGCTGTTTCATTCGAAGGCCCTCTGCAGATAAAAAATCTTTACCCGATATTTCTTCATACCGGTCAGCCGTATATGGAAAAAGCCAGCATGGAAAACTCCATAGCTTTTAGTCTTTCACATTCAAGTACATACACGGTCGAGGAGTCCGGTCATTGGACGATAGGTCTTGATATGGAAATTACGGAATTAGATTTTAGATACAAAAAAAAAATAAAAGACCTGTTTGAACTCAGTCTGAATATTCCGGTCCTGATTTTCAGCGCTGGCTTTATGGACAGTTTTCTGGGCAGCTATCATGATGCCTTTGATTTTCCCGACTATGGAAGAAGTGAAAGACCTGATAACGAGTTCCTTTATGAAGTGGAGAGAGACGGAGCCTTGATTGTTAAAGGAGAAAGTGGTGTTGGTTTTGGTGATGTACGCATAGCGTTTAAAAGACCTTTAGTCTCTTCATATGAGTATGTTCTGAGTATTAAAGGAGACATTGAAATTCCGGTTGGCAATGCGAAAAAAGGTTACGGCAATGGCAGCATTGACGCGGGACTAAGCCTGCTTTTTGATAAAATTATTTCGGACAGAACAATGACATACTGGAATCTGGGGATTGTATTTCCAGGAGACATTAAAGCGGACAAGACCCTGGATCCTGAAAATTTTGTATATGCCGGAGCAGCTGTTGAAACAGCATGGAAAAAGAACCTCTCTCTTCTTGCACATGTACAGTGGCAAACTGCTTTATATCCTGTGACGGGTATTCCTGCGGTTGACAAAGACGTATATGTATTTGTTGTCGGCGGCAGGTATAATATTGGCAAAAGAAGTTTTGAACTTTCATTGACAGAGGACATTAACACATCAGGAGCGCCTGATTTTATTTTAAACGTTGCGTATAAAGTTGAAATGTAGGGGGTTATGAAAAACGAAAAACTTATGCATGACTGGATGGTCTCATATCTCAAGGATAAACTATCAAGGAGCTATGACGAGGTCAAAGTTAACCTTGAAGAAGAAAAAAACGAATTCAACGGCCACTTCCCTGATCTGATCATGAGTAATCAGGGAATGGTACTTGCGATTATGGAAATTGAAACCGAGGGCACAATAACTTCTGAAAAGGCGGAAGAGTGGAAGGCGCGCTCTGGTCTTGGTGCAAAACTTATTGTAATGGTCCCAAAAAAATCAAAGGCGAAGGTCATTGATCTTTTGTGGAAACAGGGGCTTGCGGATAAGGCTTCCGTAGGGAGTTATGAATTAAACGTCAATATGCCCTGAAAGATATTTTCTAAACCGCCTGATTTATTGTTTTACCGATATTAAAACCATTCTGTCCGTAAGCGGTCATTGCTAGATCAATTTTCTTTGTACTCGTTTCTTCGTTATCTTCCAGGATTTTCTGGATCTTCTCAATCCGTGCCTTTGTCTCCATCCGGGAGGCAGCAACTGACACAGCACGGTCCTGTGCTGATGGAGCTGCAGGTGCATTTGCAGCGCGGCGTATTGTCCGTGCCTTTGAAATGGTAGCATCAGGATCATCAGGGACCTCTGACGAATCAATATCAACATGTCCGCCTACAGCATATCGTTTTCCGTCAGGTCCGGTCTGGTATGTGTAAGATACTCCTGTGGCAAACTGGCCTGCTGCAGCAAGATGGGCCTGTTCGTGCTGTTTTACTTCCATATCTCTTTTCTGGAGTTGTTCAACCGTAGATTTATCTTCTTCGTTCAGCTCAAGCAGGTCATTCATAAAACCGCTGTCTTCATTTTCCCCGGCTCTGCCTGTAGATGTTTCTATACTATCTTGCTGTTCAGTATGTATGATCTCTTCAAGCTGGGAAAAGAGGCTTTTTTCAGTGTTAACTGGAACTACGTTTTTTAGATTCTGCTCGTCAGGTTGTCTGTTTTTATCGGGATCTTTAACAGGACCAGGGGAAGAGGTTGCAGATATAGCGGCCTGCTTTTCTTCCTGTGGACCTGCATCACCGTTTTTATTCTGGTTACGCGGCCGACGGGGCTGGTATGAATAAGAAACTATCTGAAAAAGTTCATTGATCATTATCTTATCCGCATCTAAAAATGTTAATGGTACTGATTATTATCAGTAATATATATTTCTTATCGGTAAACAAAAGAAAATACTTTAGCCTTAAATTACGGGAGGTTCTTTTGATAGGTAGTCCAGCCTTGAACTTTCCCCGTTTGATTTGGGTAACGTCTTGTAATAAGCTGGTCGATAAGATAGTGCTTTACTCGCACTATCTTTCACTAATAGTATAAAATTATAAGAACAAGAACAGGACAAATTACAATTGAAAGAATATATAGATCAATTTATCGTCTTCCTGAAGACGGAACAGGGTGTTTCTCCTCATACCCTTACAGCATATGCTGAAGACCTGAAGACATTTTCTTCTTATATTGATAAAGAACTGAAAGAGATTGATTATCTTGATATTAGAAGTTTTCTTGCGGTTCTTCATCATAAAAAACTGAAAAAAAGCTCTATTTCGAGAAAGCTGGCGAGTATCAGATCTTTTTTTAAATATCTCTATAGAGAGGGACATGTAAAGAAAAATCCTGCAAAGCTTGTATCGAGTCCCAAGGTCCCGAAAAATATTCCCAAATTTCTACCAATAGATGATGTTTTTTCACTAATGGACAAGCCTCAGGGGGACACGTTTAAGGCAACAAGGGACAAGGCGATTATGGAGTTGCTCTATTCATCCGGCCTGAGGGTATCTGAACTGACATCTCTGGACCTGGGAGATTTTGATTTAAATGAGGCAGTTATCAGGGTCGAGGGAAAAGGTAGAAAAGAGCGAATGGTCCCGATAGGATCAAAGGCGATCGATGCAATCAGAAACTATCTTCCGGAAAGAATATCGTTGAAGAAAAAGTCGCCTGCTCTGTTTTTAAATAACCGCGGGGGCAGGTTGACACAGAGAAGTGTAAGGCGTATATTATTACATTACAGCAGGATGATCAACCTTAATGGAGGCCTTAGTCCGCATACTCTCAGGCATACTTTTGCAACACATTTGCTTCACGGAGGTGCTGATCTGAGGGCAATTCAGGAGCTTCTTGGGCACTCATCCCTATCAACAACTCAAAAATATACACATGTGGATATAAGGCACCTTACAGAAGTCTATGACAAGGCCCATCCCATGGCTAAGAAAAGTATAATAAACAAAATGAACGGAGAGACTGATGCCGAATAGTAATATGTACAATTTTCGGGGAACAACGATACTCTCTGTAAGGAAAAACGGAAATGTCGCATTGGCCGGAGATGGGCAGGTTACTCTTGGCAATACGGTATTGAAACATAATGCCAAAAAAATCCGAAAAATGTATGACGATACAATCCTTGCAGGTTTTGCCGGGGCAACCGCTGACGCATTTACACTTTTTGAAAAATTCGAGGAAAAGATAGAAACATACAGAGGGAACATAACAAGGGCCGCAGTAGAGCTCGCAAAAGAGTGGAGAACGGACAAAATGCTGCGTCGTCTTGAAGCATTGCTTATTGTTGCCGACAGGGAGCATTCATTTATTATCTCCGGTACCGGTGATGTTATTGAACCTGAAGACGGTATAGCCGCCATCGGTTCAGGTGGTCCTTTTGCACAATCTGCGGCAAAGGCTCTTTTGATGCATACGGAGTTGGATGCGGGAAAGATAGTCGGTGAAGCGATGAAGATAACATCGAAAATATGCATTTATACTAATGACACAATTATTACCGAGGAGTTACATGGATAATCTGACACCAAAAAAGATTGTTGAAGAACTTGATAAATATATCATCGGTCAGGGCAATGCGAAAAAGGCCGTAGCAATTGCGTTGAGGAACCGCTGGAGGAGACAGCAGCTGTCGGAGGAATTAAAGGATGAAGTGCTGCCTAAGAACATTCTCATGATAGGGCCGACCGGTGTTGGAAAAACAGAGATTGCCAGAAGACTCGCAAAGCTTGCCCAGGCGCCATTTATTAAAGTGGAGGCTTCAAAATTCACAGAGGTAGGTTACGTAGGCAGGGATGTTGAGTCAATGATAAGAGACCTTACCGGGCTTGCTCTTAATATGGTAAAAACAGAACAGATGGAAAAGGTCCTTGAAAAGGCAGGAGTACTTGCCGAAGAAAAGGTGTTAAATCTGTTATTGCCCCCGCCAAAGCTCAGGAATAAACTCCCGGCGGTAGATGGGGCTGAAACAGTTGAGGACGAGAACCAGCATTATAAAGATACCCGGGAAAAACTGCGCTCTCAACTGCGTGAAGGAAAACTGGACGAAAGATATATAGATCTGGAAGTGCGTGAAAAGGTCATGCCTTTTGGAGTTGTTTCAAATATTGGCTCGGATGATCTTGAAATCAATTTAAAGGAAATGCTCGGCAATATCCTTCCTGACAAGCCGAAAAGAAAGAAGGCCAGGATCCCCGAGGCGATAAAGATTATCGAGCAGGAAGAGGCGAGCAAGCTCATTGATATGGACAAGGTCGTCACTGAGGCAATAGAAAGGACTGAACAGAGCGGTATAATATTCATTGATGAGATCGACAAGGTAGCTTCAAAGGGTTCAAGCCAGGGGCCTGATGTATCAAGGGAAGGGGTCCAGAGAGACCTGCTTCCGATTGTTGAAGGCTCAACGGTCTCAACAAAGCATGGACCTGTTAAAACAGACCATATACTCTTTGTTGCAGCTGGAGCGTTTAGTGTGGCAAAGCCTTCGGATCTGATCCCTGAGTTGCAAGGCAGATTTCCGATCAGGGCAGAGCTTGAGGCCCTTGGAAAAGATGAATTCCTCAGGATCCTGCGGGAGCCCAAAAATGCACTTATAAAACAGTATATTGCCATGATGGAAACCGAGGGCGTTCAATTGAAGTTTAAGGATGAGTCTGTTGAAGAGATAGCTTCTACAGCAGCACTGGTTAATGAGAAAACCGAAAATATAGGGGCAAGGAGACTTCATACTGTTTTAGAGAAGCTTCTTGAGGACATTTCATTTGATGCACCTGATTTACAGGACGGTGACCTGTTGATTGATGCTGAATATGTAAATAACAAGCTAAGTGATATTATTAAGGATGAAGATTTAAGTAGGTACATATTGTAACTTGTTGATTATAATAAGATTTACATCTTTTTGAGAGACAGCAATCATGTATCTTGATAAAGAGACCCCTTTTAAGTCAAAGGAATTTATCATGCTAAGTCCCTAAATAATTTCATGATTCAGGTTGAGTAAATAATCTGTTTATAGTAAAATAGAATAATTCTCTGGCAATAATCCCTGTTTTATCCGAGTTACTTATGATCGAAAAATCAGAACAAAAAGAAACACTCCTGGAAGATTATGATCAATACCGACGGCTACTGGAGTCTTCTCCTGTTGCTATTGGCGCACAATGTGATGAAAAGATCGTTCTTATAAATGCTTCAGGAGTAAAACTGTTTCAGGCGGAAAAAATTGGCCAGCTTATTGGCAAACCATTACTGAACTTTCTGCATCCTGATTACCGGGAGGTTGTGAATCAACGGTTTTGCCGGGTAGTTAAGGAACGTGAGGAAGTTGTACCGTTTGATATAAAAATCAATCGTCTTGATGGAACGGTTGTTGATGTAGAAATAGCGGTAAACTATTTTGAGTACCAGAGCAAACCTGCTGTGCAGTTTTCCTTTCATGAAATTACAAAACGCAAAAGAATAGAAGAGCAGCTCTTCCAGTCAAAACAGGACTGGGAGAATACCTTCAATACCATAACGGATATTATTACCATACATGACGCTGATTTCAATATTGTATATGCGAACAAGTCTGCGCAGAAGATGCTCAAAATTCCCTCTTTGAGTGAAAAAGTTGTGCATAAGTGCTTTAAATATTATCATGGTACGAAATGCCCACCGGACGGGTGTCCCAGCTGTGACTGTCTAAAAACAGGCTCATCCGCAAACTTTGAAGTGTTTGAGCCGCACTTGGGCATGTTTGTTGAAATACGGTCCATGCCCCGTTTTGATAGCAATAATCAATTAGTAGGGTTAATTCATATTGCAAGGGATATTACAGCGCGTAAAGAGTCAGAAGCAGAGATAAAAAAAGCGAATGACGAACTGGAACTTAGGGTCACAGAACGTACATCAGCGCTGAGTCTTGCTAATGAACAGTTAAAAGAAGAGGTGAATGAGCGGAAAAGCGCTGTTGAGGCACTGCAAAAGAGTGAAGGCGAATACCGGAGCCTTTCCCAGGAATTCAATGCTCTCCTTAACGGTATACCTGACAACCTGATCCTGCTAACAAGTGACTTAAGGATAAAATGGGCAAATAAGTCAGCAGCAAAGGTATTTGGTAAAGATATTGATGAATTGACAGGAGAATATTGCTACAGCATATGCTGCAGTATTTTGTCTCCATGTGATAAATGCCCGACGAGAAACAGTTTTAAATCTGGGAAGGAAGAAAGTGCAGAAATATTAACTTCGAACGGTAAAGTATGGGATATAAGGGCTTTTCCGATTAAAGATGAGTCCGGAAATGTAAAACATGTTATCGAGCTTGCGGGAGATATTACTGAAAAAGTCACTCTAAGGGCAGGGGCGATGCGTACCAGACACTTGGCTTCACTCGGAGAGCTTGCAGCCGGAGTTGCGCATGAAATTAATAACCCTGTGAATAATATCATTAATTATGGGCAGCTACTGATAGATGAATTCCAGGCAGAAGACAGAGATGATGAAATTGCCCGCAGGATTATAAAAGACGGTGACAGGATCGCTACGATAGTCAGAAGCCTCCTTTCATTCGCCAGGATCAGAAAAGAAGAGAAGACTTTTATATATTTACATGAAGTATTCTCTGACACGCTTTCGCTGACATCGGCACAAATACGAAAAGACGGTATCCATTTAAAAGTGAACATGCCATCTAAATATCTTAAGCTGCCTGTACATCCTCAACAGATTCAGCAGGTTTTTTTAAACCTTATAAGTAACTCAAGATTTGCGCTGAACCTGAAGTATCCTGGAACAGATGAAAATAAAATTCTTGAAATAACCTGCAATGAAGTAGAAGTGGACAATAAGATATTTGTACGTATAGAGTTTTATGATCGGGGGGCTGGAATCCCTTCCAATATCATTGATAAGATAATAAATCCTTTTTTCTCAACAAAGCCGAACCAGGTCGGAACTGGCTTGGGCTTAAGTATAAGTCATGGTATTATTAGTGAACATGGGGGCAAAATTATGATTAACAGCACCGAAGGTGAATTTACCCAGATTATAATGGATTTACCGACACAAACCGGTAAGGAAAAAGAATGAAAGCAAAAATATTAATAATAGATGATGAGGAAGGTATACGGTTTACCTTTACAAGGTTCTTAACAGCTGAGAACTATGAAGTAGTTACGGCTAAAGACTATGATGAGGCCGTGCAATGTGTCTCTGAAAGTGATTTTGACCTTATATTTGCTGACATTATATTAAGAGGGAAAACAGGTATTGATGTATTACGCGCAATAAAGGAAAGAAATATTTCTTCTCCGGTTATTATGATCACCGGATATCCGAATATTGATACAGCCTCAGAAGCTATCCGCCTTGGAGCTTTTGATTACATTCCAAAACCCATCCAGAAGGAAACACTGTTTCATTCCATTGACGTTGCATTGCAGTATAAAAAGGTCATTGATGAAAAAGAAAAGTACCGTTCAAATCTTGAGGCCATTTTCAGAAGTGTCAAAGATGCGATTATCACTGTGGATAAGGATTTGCAGGTACTTGAAATTAACGAAGCTGCCAAGAATATTTGTGGTTTTAAGCGCAATTCTGTTGGGAAGTCTTTAGATTCACTGTCTTGCAGCTGTAAAAGGAAGTGTCTGGATGCACTCTATGAGACTATAAATACAAAAGAGAGTATGGAAGTAAACAACCTTGAGTGCCAAACCGAAGATCGCAAAGAACAGGTGGTACAAATCATAACATCTCCGCTTCTTAACCGTAAGGGCAAGTTTTCCGGTGCTATTATGGTAGTCAGGGATGAAACACGACTGACAGACCTGGAGCGTGAGCTGAAGGAACGTCAGCAATTCCATCGAATCATTGGAAAAAGCAAAAAAATGCAGGATGTTTATTCTCTTATAGAGTTATTGGCTGATGTAGAGACAACTGTATTGATATCAGGGGGAAGCGGAACAGGAAAAGAGCTGGTCGCAGAGGCATTACACTATAATGGCACTCGCAGCAGCGCCCCGATGGTAAGGGTTAATTGTTCTGCGCTGACAGAGAATTTGCTCGAGAGTGAATTGTTTGGACATATTAAGGGGGCATTTACCGGAGCGATTAAAGACAAGATAGGGCGCTTTCAGATGGCAGACGGAGGCACCATATTTTTAGATGAAATTGCAGACATTTCCCCCAAAGTGCAGGTTGAACTTCTAAGGGTGTTGCAGGAAAAAACTTTTGAACGGGTAGGCGATGCGGAAACGATTAAAGTTGATGTCCGTGTTGTTGCGGCCTCTAATCAGAACCTGTCTGAAAAAGTTAAATCCGGTGAATTCCGGGAGGACCTGTATTATAGACTTAATGTAATGAAACTGGAGCTGCCGCCTTTGAGCGAAAGGCGTGAAGATATACCTCTACTCACGGAACATTTTATTGAAAAGTTCAACAAAAAGTTCAACAAGAAAATTTCATCTATATCGAAAGACGTAAAAGGAGTATTCATGGATTATCCATGGCCAGGGAATATAAGAGAGCTTGAACATGCCATTGAGCATGCATTTATTCTCTGTAAGCAGGCAACAATAACTATTGAGCATCTCCCCCCGGAATTGAAAGAATTTAATATAGAGGATACAGCGTTTGAGGATGATTTAAAGGCTGATGATCCTCAGATAATTATTCAGGCACTTGAGAAAACCGCCTGGAACAAAACAAAAGCCGCGCAATTGCTCGGAATAAGTCGAAGATCTATTTACAGAAAGATCAATGAGTACAAGATAGTACCGGATAATACATAATTTCTCATCTAAACTGACACTATATTAAACCCCGTTTTAAAATTCTTCCATTAAACAAGAACTTTTTCAACAAGACAGAAGAGACTGTGACATGGCACAATTGTGAACTGGCTTGCCCATGTGCAAACTAACTAAATCATTTCAATAAACCTCCTTTTCATATTTTTCACGCCTTGTAACCCTTTGTAATATAAGGGTTTTTTTCTGACAGAAAAACAATTCAATATCTGGCATGCACTTTGCTTAATAGTGTTATATGTATCAAGCACTAATTACATTTTTGTCATGTCTATAGTTATCAATAGGGCATCCAGAAATGATTGAAGAAACTGGATTCTTGATGCGAGTCGAAGATTAGTAGCTTTGACTGCATATCAAATGGTCTGAATGATATGCATATGCATTGAGTTTATACGCAAAGACTGTTTAAGAAATAAAAGGAAAGGTGCAGATGGAAAACTATATTTTAAAAATGCCAATTAACAAGAAGTTGTGTCCATTTCTTGATGAGCCGTTTGATGAATGTTACTGCTCTAGAATGAGTAGTCAGGATATTGAAAGAGCTGTATATTTATGCAGCAATAATTTCGAAATTTGTGAAATTTACGGCAGAAGCAATGGTAATACAAATCAGGTCAGAACCGTACTTAGTAACTGATGCCGTAGTTTTAGCAAAACTAAAAGGCTGCATATTTATGCAGCAATAATTTCGAAATCTGCGGCAGAAGTAATGGTAATAATGATTTGACTAGGGACGTATTTAACATCGGATGGTGTAACTATTTTAACGAAAAGGAATTAAAAAATGATTAATTATTTAAAAATGCTTGTACTCATTTTGACTGTATTAATGATAGTGGGAGTACAGTCAACTCAAGCTGAGTTGATGATGGAAATATCTGATGGAGTAACAACCGTTACTATTGTTGATCAAGGCACAAACGATAGTCTTTCAGCACTGGGAGGAATAGGATATACCGGTGTCATGGGTATATTTAGCGTAAATGTTTCAAGCGCTTTTTCAATACCGCTGATAGGGTCTCCCATGGCGCCTCAGTTTGCTTTGTCGTCTGCTAATATCAGTGATTCTGAGAATGGTGGCACACTGACGATTATGATGACTCAAACGGACATTCAGCCGTTAGGATTGTTAGATGTTCAGTCTCTCGTGGGTGGTACAACTGTTGGTGAAATGAGTTTCGATACTTATTTTAATAAGAGTAATGATCCGTTTGCAATGGAAACGAATACCTCGAGTTTTGGTACCTATCAGAACCAGGCATTTAGCAGAGAGCAGAAATCACAAATATCTAATGATAACCCTTCTTCATTTACGACCGTAGCTACACTTACTCATAAAGCGGGAAAAAGGGTGAGTAGTTTTGGTACGCATGTTACAGTGGCAGTTGCCCCCGAGCCTGTTAGCACTGTTCTTTTCATAACTGGCGGCGCGCTATTTGCTGCTAGATGTTACCGGAAAAAGAACTTAATACTGTCATAACACATTAGTGCAGCTATGCCTGGAAATTACAATAAGGATTTCCCCTCCATATCAGGCACCGACATTCCAAAACATGCAAGCACGGTAGGTGCTATATCCATTTGATGAAGATCGTCTCTGTCTACTCCAAAATTCGTCAAGAGAATACCTGGTACTATTGAAGGATCCACTATATGGTCGCCAGTCCACTTTTTTACATTATCTTCAATTAATTCAGCCGGCGCACCTCCGATTGCGGTTTGCCATGAAGCTCTGTAGCCATCCTCAAAGCCGACTACAAGGTCAGGAGCTTCAGAAGCTTGATCGCCGCTATAAATATCACTGTTTTTATAAACATTTTTAACTACAGGCTTTCCGTCTTTCGGGTCCTGGAAATTGCTGAATTCGGAAATGATTTTATGAGCGATAGCATCGGCTTCTTCTCCCTGCCCGACTATACCATGTTTTTCCCTTCCCTTAATGTTCAGGTAGATGCTTCCAAACCCGAGGGAATATGCCTTGGTATTTTTCCAGTCAACATATTGAAAGAGTCCGCCGCCTTCCTTGTCATCACTTGAAATTGTCTGTGTAAGCTTCATTAATCCATTCTGGACCAGCCAGGAATTTATATGTACAGTTCTTCTGAATGTACTGAATCCGTGGTCTGAAAAGACGATTATAGCAGTCTCGCTATCAACATGTTTCATTGTTGCTCCCAGAATATTGTCCATCTTGCGGTAATAATCGTCAATTACATGTCCGTACTTTTTAGCATACGCTTCATCATAAAGGGGGTGTTCGGGGTCCCTTGTTTCCCAGAACATATGTTGTATTCTGTCAACGGAAAAGAAAGCTGAAGCCAATAACCCTTCCTTGAAATTTTTCAATTCGTACCAGAACATCTTTTCCTGTTCATCAACTATTTCGTCGCACATGGCAATGAAAGCCTCTTCGTCTGTGTGGCCTTCTTCCAGGGCTTTTGTATCCTCGGGCATGCCGAGAGTATAAAAATGGCCTATTTCGTTCGCAAGCTCCTTTATATAATCATCAGGACTTGTAATTACAAATGCGGGGTCCTTCGGGTTTATTTGCACAGGTGTCACATAAAGCTCAAACACTGGACTGACCTGCATCAAATGAAACTTGACGATACCGGTGGTTGTCTTCATAAGTCCCAACTTGAATTTGGCTTCAAGCCATTGGCTCCATTCACCTTTTTTAACGGTTACTTTTTGCCCGTTCAGGGCTAGTTCAATCCCTGAATTATCGGGAAGTATATTAATTTCAAGGTCGGCCTTTGCCTCTTCTCTGGCCCTTAATTTAGCGACATTGGGGCCTGCAACGTAGGTTTTAATTTTATTTCCGCTACGTGTGACTTTAATGCCCTTTTCATGTCCTTCTTCATTTTTTGGGATGTCCCGGTCTGTGTAAAAAGCGTATCTGCCCAGGCCTCCCTTTATGTCCGGGACTCCAAGGCCTGAGAAAAGCCGGGCCTGGTTTTGCTTTGGCTGAAAGGTCATTGGCCATTTCAGTATTGTTGACGGAATATTATTATCAGATGTGTAGTCCCAGAAGGCGTTTCCCTGCATTACAGGTAGGAACATGGCTTCTCTCTTGGCAAATATATTTTTCGGGTTCATTTTTAAGATTGCAAGTGCCGGCATATAATCACTTATTCTGCGATTAAGAAAGTCAAATATGCCGTGATGTCCGGGATTACGACCTGTGGCTATAGATGCCCAAGCTACCGGGCTTTGTGCCGGGTTACTGGTGGCCAGGTTTTTAAATGTCCCAAGCTCACTGAGTTTTTTTAAATTCGGCAGGCTCCCTTCCTGTATCAACTGTGTTACAATTTTCGGGTCAAGCCCATCCATTCCAAGGAGAATTACTCTTTTATATTTTGGATTTCCGGTAATGTTAGCAGAGGTTTCTTTTGTCATTTTTCATTCCTTTCTATATATAAAGTATATCTACAAAGTCTATTTAAAGATAACGGTATGGGAAATATGTTGCATTTTTTTGCATGTATGCCTGGTCGTACTATTGGAGAACGGAATTAATATGCTTAGTATGGCATATTTAGTTATTGAGAGTCTTGCATTTATAACGTATGATTTAATGAGGCATGCTGAAAGCCGTTATTAATTAAGTCGAATAAAATCACAATAATAAAAAAGAATGTTTAATTGTGATAAAATATATAAGTTATAAAAATGTTAATTCCTTCTGCAAGAATGTTTGAGAGTACTCTGCTCCATAAATATAAACCTTTTAATTATGACAGGATAAGAATATGAAAGTTTTATTAATAAATCCTCTTACTATTGAAGACAACATGGTTAATATTACGCCTAATCTGGGGCTTGGATATTTGGCTGCTGCCCTGAGAAACAATGGCTTTGAAGTAGAAATCTGGGATGGAGTTAAAAAGGGGATGACCAAAAAGAAGCTTGAAGATAGATTGAAATCTCCAGATTACCAGGTAGCCGGTTTCCAGGCATATACCAGAAGTGTAAAGGAAGTCCAGGCAGGTTTGGACATGATTAAATCGTTTAATCCTGAAGTAATAACGATAGTTGGAGGTCCTCACGTTTCAGGTGATCCGGATGGATCCATGACGCATTTAAAAGCGGATTATGCATTCAGGGGTGAAGCGGAAATAGGATTGGTCCAGTTGTTGAAAAAAATTGATGGGCTAGAGGACAGTAAGTTTGAAGATATTAATAATTTAATCTGGAAAGACAATGGAAAAGTTTTCTCTAATCCACTGAAACCGATAGAAGATCTTGATATAGTAGGTTTGCCTGCATGGGACTTGATTAATCCCAATGATTATCCTTACGCCCCTATTGGGGCTTTTTCTAAACAGTTTCCACTAACGAGTATTTCTTCCACAAGGGGTTGTCCCTATAGATGTACCTTTTGTGCGAATAACACGATCATGGGAAGAAAAGTCAGGGCAAGAAGTGCGGAGATGGTTCTAAAGGAAATGACATTGCTGCATGATGAATACGGTATAAGAGAATTCCAGATAATTGATGATAATTTCACATCCAAAAAGGCATTGACCCTGGGTGTTTGCAACGGTATTCTTGAAAGGGGATGGGATATAAGCCTGTCCTTTCCAAATGGAGTAAGATTAAGTACCCTTGATGAAGAAATTCTTAATCTGCTTGAAAAAGCAGGTTGTTACTCATTGGGTCTTGGGATCGAATCCGGTTCTCCCCGTACACTTAAAAACATGAAAAAAGCACAGTCTATTGAAGAAATAAAAGAAAAAGTTGAATTGATTCACCGAGTTAGTAAAATCAGAACAACAGGCTTTTTTATTATTGGATATCCCACAGAAGAAAAAGAGGATATTTTACAGACAATTCGTATGTCAAAAGAATTGCCTATTGACAGGGCACAATTTACTATTTGCCTTCCTGTTCCCGGGAGTGAAATGACAGAACAAATGATTAAAGAGGGAAAATTAAAGGATGTAGATTTCAGCGATATTTCTTTTCAGAATATAGTCCATGTGCCTGAAAACATGACAATGGAAGAGTTGAGAAAATACAGAACAAAGGCATATATGGAGTTTTATTTGCGGTTAAGGATTATATTGGGGCTGTTATCGGAGATTCAGTCTTTTGAGCATGTAAAATTCATCTTTAGAAGAATTAAAAAATTATTTTCTTAAAAAGTACTAATCAGGGATATCCCTGATCTTTACAAAGAAGATCTATGTATGATGAATTCCAGGGGCCTTGTTTTTATGCCTATATCATTAAGAGGTTTCAGGTCATACATTGCTGAAGTAAAGACATAATCGTCCAGCTGATACGTATTTAAAAGATTATGGATTCCTTTAACCATCTCTTCCTGATTTCGAGTTACAAAATAAATAAATATATATTCCCTGTTTCCAATTGTTATCTTATAATTTTCTCTGCCTATCTTTTCCGCTTTATAAGAAGTTGCCGAACGCATGAGTTCAAAGACAACGTGAGGATTGTGAAAATAACCTAACACAACAAGTTTATCTTCATTTATGCCAGCAATTTCTTCTGCACGTGAATGAAACTGTTCTATTCTCTCTTCAAGCAGTCTGTTGCTCTTAAACAGATTCCCGCTTGGCGTCAGGATCGAAAATGACGGGGAGGCAATGAAAAAATTACCCACTATAAGGGCTGCTGTCAGGACAATTGTGTATTTGGGGGCTTTCTCATAAAAAAAGAAGATAATCATTACTAATATGGGAAGGGTTGTGATCATATTATGTCTTGCATTATTACCTATCATTACCATCCAGAAGAGTATTGGTACGGCAGCCCAGGAAAGAATAAAATAAAGAATATCAAGTCTTCTTTTAAACGTATAGTAAATAAATGCAATTATACCCAAACAAAAAGTAAGTATCCCGGCCCCATATGTAATTGGCTTAGTCTGCCTAATTAAATAGGAGAGATTATTCGGAATTATAAGGGAATATTCATACCAGTTAGACAGGGCCTCTTTCGACATTGTGGAGCCGCTGCTACTAGGTCCGATTATCAGGTTTCTTAATAGCAAAAAAAGGACGCCTGCTGTAAGAATAATGAGAAAGGCACTGCTGATTTTCCCTTTTTCTTTAATCTTTCTTATAAAAAGAAAACCAATGTAAATTCCTGCAGCCAGAACTATGTCGGATTTAAATAGAAAAGAAATAGTCAGGAATATACATGCTGGAATCATTGAAAAGCATACTGAACTTTTCTGCCCGTGCTCAAGTCCTGAAAGATAAAAACATAGTGATACCAGTAAAAAGAAAAATGCGATGAGGTGAGGGAACCCCATGATAGTGGACTGATAAAAAGAGGGAGCAAATATGAGTGCGAGGAGTGAACAAAAGGCAATTGTTGAATTTCCAAAGAGTTGCCTGATTAAAAAAAATGCAGGGATAATTGTAATAGTTCCGAAAACAGCATTAGTGTAGTTCATAACTAACGGTAAATATGAATAATTATAGTTTAACAATTTCATAGACCATTTCAGATACAAAACATATAATGGAATAACATCGCTAAAGTATAAATTTGCAAATGCGGCATCCGAACCGTTATTCAAAATGTCAATAACGGAAACCGCAATTTTAGTTGCATCAACTTCACCAAAGCCATGCAGTACAAAAGGGAAATGAGAAAAAATAGAGATTATTAATAGAAGAGGTAGATAGTATGGGCTATCACCTCGCAACGTTCCTGTACGTGAGAACATGTTAAGCGCCTCCAAGTTATTGATTAACTTATAATTATAACATAATCCGGCCATGCCCTAAATCTTCATAAAAGAATAACTGCCTCAGGTAAGGAGTTGTTTAGGGTCAAGATAGTATATCTCATTAGATAGAAGAAACATGGATATATACATTATAATAAAGGTTAACTTCTATATGTCTGACAACCCAAGATAATCTGTTTAATAAAGGTATTAAAGTATGAGCAAAGACCTTGAGTCAATTCAAGAGGAAAAAGAAGACAATTTGACAAAAGGCGCCAAGGGCGGCGCAATAGCCTTTTTCTTGAAAACAATATCTACCGGTTTGGCCTTTGTTAATCAAATCATACTTGCGAGGTTTTTGGGGGCAGGTGGAATAGGGGAAGTTCTGCTGGCTATTAGTATTGTGAAAGTATTTGGCCTGATCGGCAAGTTCGGAATGGAAGAGGCCATGATGCGGGTTATACCTTCTTATTTGGAGAAAGATGATGATGCCCGGTTAAGAGGGGCTCTTTCCTTTGCTTTAAGTTTCTGCTTTATACTCTCAATTGTTTTGGCTCTTCTTGTTTGGAGTTGTTCAAGGTTTATTGCAATAGGTATGTTTCATTCTGAAGTGCTCTCAAGGATACTTCCATTTGCTGCTGTAGCTATTCCTCTCAGCGTTATGTATGAGGTAATAGGTGGCATGTTGAAGGGATTCAAGGAGACATTGAGGGCATTATTGCCCCAATTTGTTTTCTCTCTCATTGTGAGGATAGTAATCTTTTTGTATCTGTCATTAAAAGTCAGCGAACCTCTCTACGCAATATATGCCTACATCGCAGGGGAGATGCTCGCATTGATTCTTGCTGCTGTTTTCCTCTATCAGAAAAATATCCGACTAAAGAAGGTAACTCCCATAAGAGAGTATGGAAAAATTATTAATATAGCTTACACAATGATATTTACAGGCTTCACCGTCTATTTGTTCACACAGGCGGACATTTGGATAGTAGGTATGTTAACTACAACAGAAGATGTTGGGATCTATGGTGTTACGGCAAAGCTTGTTACCCTCATAGCTTTTCCTATTGGCGCCCTCTCCGCGATTATTCCTCCGCTAATATCATCAATTCACACATCCGGTGATCTTGATGAACTTAGGAAAGTGGTACGAGGGAGTGCCAGATGGACACTCAGTATTGCTATGCCAATAATGCTTGTCTTGATACTGGAGGGAGACATTATATTGAAATATGCTTTTGGCGAAAAATTTATATTCGGGTATACGGCCCTACTTATTCTTACAATAGGACAGGCAATAAATACAGGTTCGGGCCTAGTTGGATTTTTTCTTCAAATGACAGGGGGGCACAAAGTGTATATGAAGATTACGATTATTTTTAGTATAGCGAATGTCCTCCTGAACTTTCTGTTGGTTCCCCGTTTCGGTATTAATGGCGCGGCATTTTCAACAGCGATTTGTCTTGCCATGATAAACATTGTGTCCGTATGCGTAGTTTACAAAAGATCGGATGTTTTGACTCTGGCCAGGGGCCTCGGATTCGATGCGATATTTTGTTCTGCTGTTTTCCTCCTTTATGTTCTTTGCAGGGTTAACAGCCTTGAGGTTGGGTATCATATTCTGCTAGTTGCTTCGTTGGCAGTCTATGTTGGGAAATCATTAATGAAAAACGATATTCCATGGCGTCTCATTTTGTCGAAATACATCTCGGGGTGAATTTTGATTTGTGAAAATTTATGAAAAAACAGATTATGTTAGTCTAAATATAATGAAAATTAAAAAAGAATATTGTATTCTGTTTCTTATTCTCATTATCGGTTTTATTCTCAGAGCAATCAAATTCGGAGACACTGTAGTGGGAACAGATGTTGCCGCCTTTGGCCGCCTGGGAAGGAATTTTATTGAGAGCGGCACCTATTCATTTGGTGAAAACTATAATATGGGTGTTTTTTTCCCTCCCGGATATCCCCTGTTTATAGGGACACTAAACCTTCTTATGCGAGATATATTCTTTTCGGCCAGATTAGTATCTTTTATTTCAAGCCTTATAACGATACCGTTATTTTATTTGATTGCCAAAGAGTTGCATAATGAAGAATCCGGTCTCTTTGCTGCGTTCGCTTATGCTGTCTATCCATTAAGTATAATTCTTGGTGTTTATGGTAATTCAGACGCCTTGTTTTTCTGTTTCTTCTTTCTGGCAGTCTATGTCTTTTTGCTATCTTTGAAAAAGGACTGTATCTCTTTTTACGTTCTGCTTGGCGTGCTGATTGGGATAGCTACCATAACCAGACCTGAAGGTATGTTTATATGTATATTGCCTGTTCTGCACTTTTTAGGTTTATTGGGTCAAAGGCCATTATCAAACAAGAGGCATGTAATAAAGTTTATTATAATGCTTTCTCTTTTTGTTATGATCCTGTCACCATATATGTTGTTTGTGAAAAGCTATACGGGAAAATTTGCATTGTCAGGTAAAAATAATATTGTAGTACTTCTGGCAGAACTGAGTCATGGCAAAGAATACCATGAAATAGTCAATGCTCCTAAAAATCTTTATGATAAAGGGGCGTTTACACTTACCAGCGACAAGACACAATTAACAGGTTGGAACAGAAACTCACAGCGCTCACTTCTTAGAGATTACATTTTAAAAAATAAGAAGAAGTTCATTCGCGGATATTTTGACAAAATATTGCAGGAAATAAAGATAATATTAAAGTTGCTTTTACCGTTTATAGTTCCCTTCATGTTAGTGTTTTTTGACAGAGATTTATTACGGAAAAGGCGTCTTTTAATATTCGTTTTACTACCGGCCATTTATTTTTTCATTTATCCTTTTTTTATTATTATAGAGCGACAGACTTTTCTTATAGTTATCTTTCCGCTCATCCTTTCCTCTATAGGTTTTGCTTACGCCCGACCTGCCCTTACCCGTTTGTTCGGTATTTGTGGTATTGAGAAAAATATGATTGCTGCTATTCTGGAGAAAAGTATTAAGTACATAATAATTGTAATATTGATTATAAGCAGTTTTGTGTATCTTAAATATTCAAGTTTCGACAAAGTCCCTAAACCAATTGAACACGCAAAAGCAGGACATTTCATAAAACACTCACTATCATCTGGATATGAGCAAATTAATGTTATGTCGAGAAAACCTATCGTTAACTTATTCAGTGATGCACGGTTTACCATGTTACCGTACGCAAGCGGTAAGGAAGTGGTTGCATTTGCAAAACTATATAATGTTGACATTATTGTTGTAGATGAACGACTTTTGAGTCAATGGGATTATTACGATGAATTACTACATTTGGACAAGTACTCTGATGATGTCCAGCTTATTTATGAATATACATCGGATAAAATGATCAGGCTGTTTAAAGTGAAAATTTAAGAAAGAAGAGCCCCTTTTTCTGGCTGAGAAGAAATAATGATAAGAATATACTCGATACGTGGCGTTTAATTTATCACTTATATTGAATATATATATCTAAAGATGTAATCTAAAATTATGGGTAAAAAGGAATCTATTAAAAAAATTTCCACGGCAATGCTCGACAAAAAAGTATTGTTTATTGGTTTGGACGGTGCGTCCAAGAGAATTATTGACAAGATGATCGCAGAAAAGGAACTGCCCGCTATTGAAAAGTTAATTTCAACAGGTAGTTATTTTCTTTCTTCTCATTCATTTAAACCGTGTGCATCCCCTGTGATATGGACCAGTATGTCGACAGGTAAAAAGCCTGATAGCCATGGAGTCAAAGGCTTTTTTGACAATACCTATTCCCTGACTGCCAGGAGGATATGGGAGATATTTGATGATCTGGGCTTTCCAGTAGGCGTTATGGGGCACTTCCTTACATGGCCGCCTAAAAAAGTAAATGACGGCTTTGTAATCCCGAATATACTGGCTCTGGGGAAAGAGTGCTATCCAGAAAAATACGGATTTCTCTGGGAATTGACACATGATCCGGATAATCAGAAAAAAATAAGCGCCCGGAGAATGCTGAAATATTTCGGCCAATGTTATCGTAATGGTATCAAGCTGTCCACATTCTTTGAGGTCGTATTGGGTTTTATTAAAAAGAGATTTTCCTTTCTGGAAAACATGGACAGATATTCTTTTGTCTCTTCTATAAGCATGAGAACAAAATTCTATAGGGATCTCTTCATTCATCTTTGCAGGACATACAAACCGAAATATTCCTATTTTCATATACATTTAATAGATACATACTCTCATTACTACTGGCAGTACCTCGAACCAGAGCTATATAATAATATTCCGCAGGAAGAGGTCAGACGGTATGGCCAGAAGGTATACAATGCCTATCGCAATGCTGACCATATAATTCAGAAGATACTTGATGCTGCTGATCCGGACACATTGGTCGTTGTTGCCTCTGATCATGGGTTCAGAGGTGTTGAGAAGGGGTCAAAATGGTTTGATTTGATGACGGTGAGGGCACAGAAGTTAGTGGAACTTGATCCGAAAAACGATTTATATATAAGTATAATAATACCAACGGTCCATGTGCGTGTGCGAAATGCTACAGCGGAAAAAAATAGTTTTTACAAATCATTTTTAGAAGCAATTGAAATTCTTGAGGACAAACAACCGTTGTTTGTTGTTAACGAGATTGAAACCGGTGATTTTCTATTGGAATTTAACAGAGAGGTTGAGCAGATTTCCGGCAAATTAATAGAGGTTAATGGAACATCTTTTCCTGTTGAAGATTTGTTGATGAAAATACAGGATTATACTGCTGGAGTACATGATGAAAAAGACGGTATTCTAATTTTAAATGGGCCCGGAGTACGTCGAAACAGAAATCAAAAAGAGACTGTTCATGTTTACGACTTTACACCAACAATGCTGGCATTATGTAATATGCCTATAGGAAAAGACATGGACGGGGAAGTAATAGAAGCAGGAATCGAGGACGATTTCCTTGAGAAACATCCTATACATTATATAGACAGTTACGAAGAGTTGGGGGAGAATGATAAGGATGAGGGAAAAAGGGACTTTAGTGAAGAAGAAGCCCGGAATCTTAAGGAACAGCTCAAGGACCTAGGGTATATGTAGGATACATTACGCACCGTATTATAAATCAAACTACTGGCATTAAACGCACACGATAGCATAGCCATTCCTGTTTTGCATATGGATACTAAAACAAAAAAAAGACTGATTTGGGCGATTTTATTTTCTACATGTTTTATGGTATTTTTGCTCTCGCGGATCGAATGGGAGCATTTTCCCTTGATTGCAGATCGGCTGGATATCAAATATCTGGTGGTTGCCGGTATAGTTTTTTTGCTCGGCAATCTGATCAGGGCGTTTCGTTTTAAACAACTTGACCATACTGATAAAAAGCTTATTTTTTGGTGGAACATAAATTCGTTCTATAACTTCATCACAGCAACACTTCCTGGAGGATCAGGTGAAGCTGCAACTGCTTATGTGTTAAAACGATATTCAATGTTTAATATTCTGGTTGCAGTCAGGATACTTTTTCTTAGCCGTTTGCTCGATATATTTGCGCTGTCAGCTTTGTTTCTTTTTGCAGCCATAAATATTAACAGTCATGCTCTTTATCGTGAAGTTGCAATATTTATATCAAGTGCTGCATTACTTATATCAATAATCGCTCTTATACCAGCATGTGAGCAGTTTATTATGAAGCGATTGCAAAAGTTGCCTGGACATTTTACATTCATTAAAAAATTAGTAGAAAGACTTAATGAATTATTAATAATAGCAAAAGAACATCGCGATACAAGCTCTTTTTCAATAACACTGGTTCAATCGGGGCTGAATATGTTTGCAGGTTTTGCAACGTTCTATCTCCTGGTACGGTCATTTGGAGTAGATTTTACACTTGTGCAGAGTTTTTACTGTTATGGGATTTATGCAATGTTTCAAATTATCCCTGTGCAGGGCATTGCCGGGATCGGCACCCAGGCCGCCTGGTTTGCACTTGCACTCAATGTAGCCGGTTACCGGGCACAGGACGCAATTGCCCTGGGATTTGTTTTACATGGCACATTCTACTTGTTTATTGCTCTCATAGGAGTTTTTTCGGTGTTAGCCTGGGTAAAGCAAAGGGGAGAGAGGTAAGCACTATCAGACTGGTTTTCGGTCCTTTATCCACTGGTATGCAGAGAGAGATGTTTTCAGGGAGTTAATTCCGGCAATAGAGTCTGCAATAACGTCTTCTTTATTATTAATAGCTCTGATCAGATTGTTTAGTATGATTAAAAAATCCTGGCTGTTTGGACATTGTATTTCATTTACTTCATGACTGGTTGAAACAATGACTTTCCTTTCGTAATAATCTGCATAAAGGAGCCCTTTATCTCCAGCAAAAGTCATTGTGCTTTTTTTGAATTTCTGGTTTCTGAGCAGCACAATGGAAGCACTGAATTTTTTATAAGTAATGTCAATAAACCCACTGTTTTCATTATCAGTTTCTTCACTGGATGCATTTTCTATGGTTACAGGCTGGCTTCCTGTAAGAAAAGAAATGAGATCGAAGTAGTGACTGCCGAGATCAAGTATAACGCCTCCGTTTGAAAGATCGATATTGTTTTGCCAGGCGCTGCGTACAGCACCATGACATACAACTAACTGTATTTTCTTTATCTTCCCAATGTGACCCAGGTTGTTTTTAATTGTTTCCGTAACCGGGTTGACGCGAAGTGGCAAATTTACAGCAACGGTAAGATTATGTTTTTTTGCTTGAGCTCTTATCTTCCTGCCTTGTTCAATGGTTGATGCGATGGGTTTATCTATGAGAATATGTTTCTTTGCTCTAAGTGCTTCCAGGGCCTGAACACCGTGTAGATTGCTTGGTGTTGCAATTATGACGGCGTCTACCCATTTGTCCATAAGCAGGTCCTGGTGATTGGAGTAAAAGTTAATGCCGTGTTTTTTTGAATACTCCTGACCATCCTTTGAGCGGCGGCATACTGCAACTAACTTTGCATGGTCAATGTCTTTCCTGATATGTTCTGCAAGCCTGAGACCCTGCCTGCCAAAACCGATAATTCCAAAACCGATTTTTTTCATATCGAGTAGATATGCATCTTATCTTCAACAAATACATCTCTGATGACGTTATCGTACTCTTTCATTTTGCAGGTATATTTTGCACAGTACTCTGGATCCTGGGAATTATATACTTTATGGTGTTTTTCACTTCCCCAAAGGTCAATAAAACGATCTTCATTGATATTACCGATCCTGTAGCCTGCATCAGAATGGTCCATAAATCCGCAAAGGTACATGTCTCCGTTTGCTGATACGGTCCCGATCAATGGATTGGAAATACACTTCGGGGTTTTTCTGGGTTTTTTATAAAATGAGTGAAATAACAGAATGGGAGATGTTTTGTTCAGTGCTTCGAGCTTTTTTGTAGCTTCATCAAGTATCTGCCTTTCAGTAGCTGATTCCCCGACTACGGCAGCAAACATAATATAATCTAGTTTTAACCGTTCACCCAGGGCAACCATATCTTCTATCTCATGGATGTTCTTATCAAGGATAGCATTCTTTGTCCCTATCAGCATATTTGAATTGATCTTGTCCCGGTGTTTTCTCAGGTTTTCAATGTTATTGACAATCCTTTCAAACTGGCTAGTTTTTGGCGCATTAATCAGATTGTGAATTTGTTCGGATGCTGCGTTCAGGCTGACCCTGATATAGGTTGAAGCCCTGACAATGGTATCGATTTCAGAATCCTTGAAAGATGAACCGTTCGTTGTAATTGATATTAAAATGTTATTTTCATAAAACCAGTGTATAAGATCATATATGGCGGGATGAAGCATAGGTTCGCCCCCGCCGACCAGTGATACAGATTTAACCCCCATTTTTTTGAAGTCCTCAGCCAGTTCAAACAATTTGTCACGGGATATATGTACTTTATTGTCTGACCTGAAGTCTGAATAAAAACAGAAAATGCAATTATGGTTACATAAGTTGGTAGGTTCAAGGACCACCCTGACTGGTGCAGGGATTTTTCCGTTTAATAATTGTTGTATTTTATCGCCATGCGATATTATCTTTAGTTTGTTGAAGGGGTTAATTTTTGTCATTTTGAACGGGATACTCCTTTATATAGAGTTTTGTCTGAAGTTAATCAATTGATATAGAAATAAAAGGTATATATACAGGAAGATGTTATTTTGATATAAGTTCAAACTGACCTTTTTATTCTTCTGGATAAGAAGCTGTATTAGCAATAAATTAATTTTAACAATAATAATAAACCAACTGCAAGTCTTCCAGGTGTAAAGAATAAAGTGCGATGACCATTTAATCAGTAGCCGGCATCAATAGTGTATTTGCACTTAGAACAAATTATCAGTAAAATATAAGGTAATCGGAAATTGTAAGTGTGCTAGGACGGCTTTTATATTGAACCTGTTAATGTATGTCCAATCAAATTAAATCTAATTCTTCCAGCCAGCAAAAATATCATCTGACAGTAATATATTTGTCATATGCAGTTTTTGCGTTGGTCTTTGGTTTTGCTTACAGGTTTGCAATCAATCCTGATGGCACCTCTATGCTTCGTTTAGCGGGGTACATTGCGGAAGGGAATTTTCAACAATCCATATCTCCCGGATACTCCCCGCTTCTTTCCTGGGTAGTCTTTCCTTTTATATTTCTGGGATTTGAAGGGCTGACGGCCGCAAGGATAGCTATATCATTTTGTGGGGCCGGACTCCTTCTTTGCGGCTGGTTTTTGGCCAAGCGGTTTGATTTGTCAGAAAATACAAGGTTTGTTGCAGTATGGATAGCGGCCCTATTGACTGCTTTCTGGACAGTCCAGTTTATTGCCTCGGATGTTCTATTTGCGGCCTTAACATTATGCTATTTTTATTTAGTAACAGACCCAGATGTTTTAAAATGTAGAAAGGTTGCATTCTTCTGCGGTGTTACCGGTGGTTTTTTATATTTGGCACACCATTATGCCATGCCGTTCTTTTTTGCTCATTTCCCGGTGATTCTTTTGGTTAGATGGTATACAGGAAGAGAGAAGGAAAAGATCCACTGGAAGAAGGTATTGATATCATGGGGGGCTGGAATTGCGGGATTTGCAGTAATTGCATCAATATGGATCGGTATTGTATCTGTAAAGGAAGAACGTTTAATGTTCAGTGCCAAAGGTGGTATTGCTCACGCAATAATGGGCCCTAAAGATGTTGACAGGCGGCATCCGTTTTTCGTAGGCGGTCTTTTCAGACCAAGGGACGATTATGCGATCCATGTATTTGAGGACCCCTCAGAAGTAGAGTTTAAAACGTGGTCGCCATTTGAAAGCAAAGAGTATTTTATCCATCAACTCAAGGTAATAAAGGACAATGCAGTCTATATACTTAATCATTTTGTTAATCAAAGTCCTTTTTTTACATATGCCTCGGTGATAGGGATTTTTGTTCTTGTTCCAATAGCGATTTTTCTTAATACATTGAATGGCAGAAAGAGGTTTCTATATTCCTGGATTGTTATAACATTCAGTATTTACTGCTCCGGATTCCTGCTTCTCATAGCAAGATCCCCAAGACGTTTTTATGCCTTGATGATAGTATTTCTTTTCAGCTCATTTCATTTTATGGAGGAATTGAAGTATGCAGTAAAAGGTATCGTATCTGAACAGAGAAAGAAGTACCTGGCTTTTTTTCTGTGTATTATCATTGTCTCGGCCTTTGGGTTAAAACCTTTTATACAGCTCGTTAGATCGGTACAGTATATCATTACTGTGGAACAGGTCAATCCATATAAGGAAATGGCTGAACGGATTAATACGGTCGAGTTCCCCCCTCCTTACGCGGTTATCCGGACAGCTCAAAAACTGACCACGGACTATTATATGGCCTATTTTTTGAGAAAGCAGTTGCTAGGCAGGCCTTTATCAACCAATTTAGACGGTATAACTGGTGAACTGGAATCTGTTGGCGGGAGGTCGCTGCTTGTCTTTGATAAGCCGGAGGTCCTTGAAGCGCTCAAGCATGACAAAAGGTATGTTCATGCGGGTTACTTGAAATTAAGCGGCAAGGATAGATATGAACATGCGGCTAAATGGGTCATACCTCAACACGAGATCATTACTGGATGGGATGAGGAAGTAAATATATTTACTTTAAAATGATAGTTATCTCCACCAGCTCTTCAGAATAGTTTTGGCGAAAAACAATCCATATTTTATGTCCTTGCCCTTCTTGCTCGTGCCATGCTTTCTTTTTACGATTGTAATGGGGACTTCGCCGATCCTTAAACCCTTTTTAGCTGCTTCTACGATAACCTCAGCGGTTTGAAACTGCTCTTCTCTTAAGTTTAATGAACTCATTTTTTCTACATTAAATGCCCTGAATCCGCTTGAACAGTCTGTCAATTTTGTACCAGTAACAAAATTTATGGTCTTTGTAAAAAAGTTAATTCCTGTATCCCGCAGCACACTGCTCTTGAATGTTTCTCCCAGAATTCTTGAACCGATCACAAGATCATATTCATTATTAAGAACAGGGCCTATCAGCCTCTCAATTTCTTCAGGTAAGTGCTGGTTGTCTGCATCCATGGTTACACCAATATGTATATTGTTTCTCAACAATACGTCGTATCCTAATCTTGATGCAGCGCCCTGACCACGGTTGATCTTGTTTTGCACAACCAGATGGCCGGATTGTATTGCAACATTTTTTGTATCGTCAGTACTCCCGTCGTCAACTATAAGAACCCCTACATTTTTATCATTGATTTTATCCGGGACCCTTCCTAAGAGCTCTTTGAGATTGTCTGCTTCATTGAAGGCCGGGATTACTACCATTATATCTTTATCAGCTATCTCTTTCATTAACAGGTCTTCGATCTCTTCATGTCCCAGTTTTCTGATCAAGAGATCGAATTGATATTTGTATTCATCAAATTTTGATTGCAGGTACAACAGCAAGAACCAGAGCATGATATTTGAACCAATAAGGAGGGCAAGAATCCGTCCCCGTTGTTTCTGTTCCAGTTTTAAAATTTCAGCTACATTATTCAATACGTCAGGATTTATTGATACAGATATGAGGCCAAGGCTGAATATCCCAAAAAAGATAAAATTTTTTCTCTTCCATCCTGGACCGCGGTATATTGTAAAGGTCACATAAAGACCGACTAATCCAACAAGTAAGCCTGCAATTCTTAAACCCGATATTTCCATATTAATCTGTTTTTTATTGTTCCTTTTTGTATTTTAATCTGAAATATTCAAGGGTGTTTTTTAATCCACTGTAGAGGTCAAATTGAGGGGAGAACCCGAGCACCTCTTTTGCTTTTGTTATGTCAGAATAGTTCCTTTTTACGTCGCCGAGCCTTTTTTCACCGTGAACGATGGTAACTTCCCTGCCGACTTCATTCTTGATAAGGTCTTTTATCTTTTCAGTTATTTCGTTAACGGTTGTTTCCTTATAGGTAGCTATTTGAAAAGCTTCGCCTCCAACATCCGACTTGATGGAAAGTAATACGGCCTGAATCAGATCATCAATATAAATAAAGTCTCTTGTCTGGCTCCCGTCCCCGTATATTTCGAGTGGTTTTCCTGCAAAGGCTTGTTTGATGAATTTTGCCACAACGCTGTTCTTATGCATTGAAAGCGGGCCGTAAACATTGCCGAACCTGAGCGCTATCGTCTTTATTCCGAACGTCCTGAAATAAGCAGAGCAGTAGGCTTCTCCTGCAAGTTTGCTTGCACCATACGGGGACACAGGCTTCTGCACCTTTTCCTCATGGATTGGCGGCTCTACTTCTCCTATCGTGGCCCCTGATGAGGCCATAATGAATTTTCCGACATTGTTCTGTCGTGCTGCCTCGAGAACATTGAATGTGCCGATTACATTTGACTCCATATCGTATTTCGGATTTTCAACGGAAGGTGCTACGCCGGTATTGGCTGCCAGATGAACAATAACGTCAATTCCTTCACATGCTTTAAGACATGTGTCGTAATCTCTAATATCTCCCTCTACAAGGTCAATTTCAACGGGTTTAAGACCTAAATCATTTTCAATAGCGCTTGTGACCTCCAGCAGATCCTCTTTAGTTCCAACTGAATGATTGTCCAGAATTCTGATCTTGGGGAATTGGTCGTTTCTTAACAAGTGATTTATGATACTTAGGCCTATGAAGCCGCAACCTCCTGTTATAAGCCAGCGGTCTGACTCCAGATTATTTGCCATTAGATATGGATGTTCCTTTCACTAAAAAAATTATTATATGACTGAGAATCACATGGATTTCCTTTGGACGGACTTAACGGAAGACTATCTGTTCTCTTTACAGGGTGCAAAGCAGTAAGAAGTGTTTTTTTCCTGCCCGTTATAGTGCATCATTATATTCATTAATTATATATAGTTACTGTACTTATCGTCAATTACCACTCTTTTAATTTTTTTTGTCATATCTGTTATATTAATAATCTATGATATTAATGTCCGTTGATGTCGAATCCTGGGTCCATCGTCAGGTTTTCAAAATACCCCTCTCTGAGCAGACCAAAGAGCTTGATGCAGGGCATGTTTTAAAATCGACTAAAATTATTTTAGAGCTTTTTAAAAAGTATCAGGTAAAGGCTACCTTTTTTGTTTTAGGGACCGTCGCGGAGTGGTATCCGGAACTCATAGAGGATATGAAAAATAATGGCCATGAAATAGGTATCCATGGGTATACGCACAAGCGTCTTTGTCATCATACCCGGGAGAGCTTTGATGAAGAAATAAAGAAAACAGTATCAATATTAAATAGCATGGGTGTGATCCCTTCAGGATACAGGTCGCCAGCTTTTACAAGGGCTGATTTCCAATACGATGTCCTGAATGAGAACGGGATCACATTTGATTCATCGGTTTTCCCGATCAAGACCCCGCTCTATGACGGCACGTCCTTCGGGTGTCGTCCTTTTATAATAGACAGCGGCATTATTGAAATCCCCTGCAGTGTATTAAAGATCTCAAAATTAAGAATACCTGTCGGAGGATTTTATCTGAGACTGCTTGGCGGTCGAATAAATCATGTTCTTTTTAAAGCAATAGTGAGAAGGAACGGGATAGCGGTTATGTATTTTCACCCATGGGAACTGTTGGACAATCCCAGGGACATCTATATAGATAAAGGCAGGAAAATAGAGTTACCATTTCTTAAAAAACAGTTTGCTTATTATAAAATCCCGATGCTGAAACAATTAGAATATTTGCTTCAGAGAATGCAATTTACCAGCTTTGAAGGGGCGAGAAAATATATCGACGAAATATTAATTCGATAGAGAAATTATTATCGTTCAATTCCTGTTTCCTATCCAGTATAATGCATGCAGATAAAAGTTTTAATCCTTCCACTTTTATATCAAATCTTAAATAGAATCATGGTCAAGCCAGGCTATATGCCATTTATCAAATGAGTCCTCGCAAAATTCAAGGCCGGCGCCTTTAGGTTCATGCGTGAACAGGGAAATCGACTCAGGTGTTTTAAAATAACCATGTTTTTTAATAATCGGGTATAATGGGCCGTGCGGATTTAGAAGACAATTGCTTATGTCTACATTCAACTCAACAGCCACCTCATGAACAGTTTTGAGTAGTGCCTTCCCAACATCACGACGTTCAGGTGAAAACATGATATCAACTATAGCCAGTACATCAAATTGCTTCATTTTCATAGTGCGAAGGATTACGTAACCAGTAATGTTGCTTCCCTCTTCAGCAACAAATATTCTATATTTTCTCCCGCGGGAATCAACCGTACGCCAGTTAAGAAAAGCAGAATCCCTTAGGATGCCATATGGAAAATGTCTCTGGACTTCCGACAGGAATCGATCAATTGCTGAATCAAATTTAGATATTTCCCTTAACACCACATTTCCTTTTCCCGACTGACCTTTTAAACGAAGGAGCTTTTGTGCAATAAAAAGAGCAGGGCACAGGATAATATTCAGCATCTTATTTTTTGTAAGATGCTGTGCTATTTTTGCAAGGTTATATGGCTTTGCATAGACTACTGAATCGCCTATTTTACGAAAGCCGAAGGATTGATGCGCCTTGACTACTTCCGGTCTGCTGCTCAGGCTATATGCGAAATCAATTTCAAGGCTTTTGTATTCCCTGAGCATTTTCATCATCATTTTGGGAAATATTAATTCTTGCCTGTAATCCTCGTCTACCATAAGCTGGCAAACAAATCCGCCCTTTAATAACTTTCCATTTTTTTGGAATTTATAAGGAACCATAGCGTAATGTGCAACGACTTTGTCTTGGTCATCTACTGCTATTAGAGCCTTCTTAATTGCACAGGGGTTTTCTTTAATGAAGCTTTTCCAGAATAAAACATATTCATCTTCCCCGATTAACTGGAATTCCTTAATTCTGAGTCTAAGCCTGGCGATACCTCTTATATCGTCATCAGTAGCTTCACGAATAGTATATTTAGCCATTCTTAATCCTCATTTCGGGTTCTTAAAATTATTGATTACCATAAGAACTGAACCTGCATAATGATCACCGGGCCATGCATCTGCACTAAACGGATGAGACACTATCTCTCAGGTGTCGCAGGTGATTCAGCATAATAGGTACAGGGTCCTGGTTGTGAACCGGCAACAAACTGACTGTCTGGTCCGTACTAAGCCTTTCAAGCCGGGGGTAATAGACTGTGAGATCCTTGTAAGTATCTATCAGAAACTTGCAAAGCGTTTCGCCTGCCATCTTGGTGGCTGTATATTCATGCATGTCCTCAGGCATTTCATCAATAGCGACTGTTGAGGGATAGAAAACGTTTTTTAACCCTGACGTACTTAAAGGTATTAGGGTCTTCATAAAACCGGTAATATAGTAATCGCAGAATTTCTTGAACATCTCCGGCGAAAAGACTCCCTTAACTCCTGAAAATATAAAAGGTGTAGCAAAATAGTACAAATGCGTGGGAGCCCATTCACTCAATGATCTGAAAAGTGAACTCTTTTCAGGAGACAAAATATCAAATTGCAGGTAGTTGGCATTTCCACCATTTGAGTTTATTTCTTTCACAATACGTTGTGCATCTTCCTCTCCCTGATTATAAGTAATCTTTACCTCTGCTGACCCTGCTGAAAGAAGTTTAGCGGATACTTCGCCCAGACCGCGTGAGCCACCAATGATCAGTGCACGTTGTCCTGAAAACTCATTGTTTTTTAACAGTGTTTTCATTTGCAGGTAGCTAACCTGTTCCTGATGTGTTGGCCTAACAAATGCTTTTATAGTACCTGTCATGCCAGGAGCTGTAATTTTCATAAAGACCAAATCAAAACGTTTGTCCAGTTTTGTGACTTCATACGTCATTGTTTTTTGTTCAAGAGAGTCATTGACTTTAAGATGTAGTGCTGAATACATAGAATTAATACCTGGACACTCAACACCAACAAGCCTTGTTGTCCCAAGGATTATGGCAACCTGTGATGGAGAGACACATCTCATGAGGCTTGGGAATATCCTGGCAGCTGCCTCAACATTCAAATATAGGTCTAAAGTCCCTGAGCTGGACGCTATTTCGTCTTCTGATAAATGCCGTGGTTGACGTTTGTCAGGGAACCCGGTTTTAAAACAGCTTATATCTTTTCGTTCTGATTTAACCCATTCAGTATCAATTATTGTTGTAACTGCCCCACCGCTTTTTAATTCAATCCGGAATTGCCCCTTATTTTCACTCTCTATAGATATACTTACTTCTTCACCTACTCTTACAGGTTTGGGGAAAACGGCTCTGATGGAAGTAAGTTCGATATCTGATGATTTATCCTCTAACCAGCTATTTAAACTCCAGAGCACGGAATAAATACCATGCACAACCAATGAGCCAAAAAGAGATCTGCGTGCAAAAATGGCATCTATATGTAGTGGGTTGTGGTCACCGGAAAGTTCTGCGAATGCAATCTGATCTTTTAATGTAAATTTACTGCTTATCATAATTATCTGTCCCAAGAATTTCAACATAATTTGGTAAATTGAAATTTTTCTTTAAATCCCAGGAAAAGGAATTGTTGCTTTCACTATAATTAAACCCTGATTTTTTCCAGAATTCCAGGCAGGGTTTATTTTTAGGCGTTGGGACATATTTAGCTGATAATTTATCCAATCCCAGTCTCCTGGCATGCTCAATAACAGTGAAAAGCATTGTTTCTTCCACCTTGCGGCCTATTACCCTGCAGCTTAGTATGAAATCCACTATTTTTCCTGTTTTGTCTTTTACCTCAAGACTGATTATGCCGGTCAATCCGGAATCTCCCAATTTATCTGAAACACGGAAGGTCCAGAGTCTGTGGTTATTCTGGTCTGCCCAACCTGTTAGTTCAGAAGCAACCATTCTTCTTGTTGCTAAGTTCATTTGGTTTGTCTTATTGAACAATTGAGAAGCCCTTTGTAGGTTCTTTTCATTTAATTCTTCAATCTCAACTTTTATCTCGAGCCCCTTTAACCACTCGTCAATAGAGCTGACACTTTTTTTCAGATCCTTGCGCTGTTTTTCAGATAAATACATCTTTGCTCTTTCACTATCCTCTTTGCTGATCGACGGGGTATAAAAACAACGCAGGCTTAGCAATTTATCTTTGAACAACATGCTGTCTTCAGGCCACTCCGGGACTAGTACCTCGGACAATGAATCCCTTACCCTGGCCTGTTCTCTTGGATTGTCATCAAGGAATACCACGGATTGAAGACCCAGGTTGAGATCTGAGACCAGATCGACAATGTTCTGTGCCTTGTCCTGCCAGTTGATTCTCCAACCGGCGAAATCTTCTAATTTAAGGACCATTTCCGGGTGATTATTGATAGCGTCCAGGGCAACTGACTCCTCGTTTTTACTTACTATACCTAGCAGAATACCGCGGTTTGTCAAGGATTTTAATGCGTACTGAAAGTCCACATGTGCTTCACCGGCCGGGTTATGTCCACCCAGAATGAGGTTTTCCCATCCAACGTCTCCAACAATCCCACCCCATAACGTATCGTCCAGATCCACGATAACGATCTTTTTCGAATGGCCGTTAATTCCGTTCAAGGCCGCCTTTATATCATTTACGGCCTCTTTATAAACATCGTTTCCGAAGGCAACTTTTCCCCTGTACCATAACTTTGGGTTAAAGGCATATTTCGGTGCGGTATTGATCCATTTTTGAGTATCAAATAAAAAGATATTTGAGCTGTTGGACAATTTTTCAGAGAGCATCAAATTCATCTGCATCAGGGTATTGGCAATTCCAATATCTTTTTTCATGTCAAGCATACCAAAACCTCTATGAAATGGCGGTAAAACCCATGTTGGAACAAAGATAAATTTTGTCTTTTGGGCGGCGTTCAATATTAATGATGCGAACTGCTCGACCTCACTCTGTATTTCCTTTATCGATGGGGATTTATAAGCCAGGAGATCGCCGAAGGACCTGATGATACCTTCCGGCCTGGTCCATATAATTGCAAAATCAGGGTTGTCTGTCCAGTATTCAGAGTCTTCCTGCATGAGGATCTGCATTACCTGGCCAAAGGGAGCGACCGTTGTGCTGACTACAGGCGGGTCTTCATCATTCTTTAAATAAGCGGAAAAAATATCCAGATTAGAATCAGAGATTATTAAACATCTGAAATTCTGGTCACTCACTTTTCTTCTTCTCCAAAATGGAGGCCACATAGTCTGACAGGGTTTTAATGGTCTCGAAGGGATTTTCTTCTTCAAGGGCATCTATGTCATCAAGTAGAGTTAAAGTCGTATCGAAGTCTTCTTCGATCTTCTGTTCGACAGTTGTAACAAGGCTGATCAATCCCAGCGAATCTAAGCTTCCTGCGTCACCAAAGAGAGCGGTATCAAGAGATTTTTCGAGCTTTTCATCCTTGGGGAGCTGCCAGTTCAATTCATCAATCGATTGCATAACGGTTTGTAGAACTTTATCATTATTCATCATTCAATTATTCCTTTATGGCAGAGCATAATATAGAGATATAAGAGGAATAAACGTATTGTTTCCCGGTCCTGATCTGCCTTAACAAGTCTTCAATGTACAGTAGTATAATAACAGAACGTGTTGTCAAAATGGAGTTATTTCCAGCTAATGCCTCTAAAAAAAGCATCTTTATTAATACGGTTCTTATACTGGCCCGTGATTGTAAAAAAATTCTCAAGGATTTCATCCGTTAGATAATGAGGTTTTAACCCAAGTTCCATAAGGCCTGTGTAATGTACGTTATAGTAGTGATCTTCCTTTTCAACTCTCGGGTTTTTGATCTGGTTGATTTTGACGTTGTATCCGAGCCTGTCCCCGATCTTTTTTACTTTTTCTGCAAGCTGGTTGACTGAAAAAGATTCCGTTAACTGGTTGAAGACCCTCAATTGTCCAAGATCGGCAGGTTGTGTTGCGGATAGATATACACATTGCATTGTATCTTTTAAGTTTAAAAATCCCCTTGTCTGGTTGCCTTTTCCGAATACTGTCAATGGATAGCCTGCGACAGCCTGTACAATAAACCTGTTCAATACGGTCCCGAATATCTCATCGTAGTGAAAATAAGGCATAAGCCGTTTGTCTAGGTCTGTTTCATCTGTTGAAAGACCATAAACAGGGCCCTGCATCAGATCGGTCACTCTAAGGTCCCACATTCTTGTATAGAACCAGAGCAGGTCAGTGTCCTGTATTTTTGTAGTGTGGTATAGTGAACCAGCCTGTCTGGGAAACAGGAATTTGTCTTTTCGGCCTTTATGTTCTATTTCCAGCCAACCCTCTTCAATATCAATATTAGGAGTGCCGTATTCACCCATGGTTCCGAGCTTAATTATGTGACAGTCGGGATTCCCCTCTTTTACCGCATATGCTATGTTAAGGGTGGTGATAAGATTGTTCTGAAGGGTAAATGCGGCTTCTTTTTGGCCTATCATGGAGTAGGGAGCCGAGGGTTGCTCCGCATAATGAACGACTGTATCGGGTTTATGTTTTTTGAATATGGACAGTAGCAGGTCATAATTCGTAACGTCACCAATATGTACTTCAATCTTTTTACCTGTAAGTTCTTCCCATATCTCTGCTCTCTGAACAAGGTCCGGAGTAGGTATCAGTGATTCGCAGTCATGCTCTGTAGCGGCATTACGGTGGAAATAATTGTCAACTGCTATAACTTCATGTCCTCTTTGGGAAAAATATAAACAGGTGGGCCATCCCAAATATCCGTCAGCACCTAAAATTAATACTTTCAAGCAACACCTCTCAAAAATGTTTTTAGACAATCTTTAATTTTCATTTGTTTATATATATATGTCGGTATAAATATTATTTTCCTTCAATAATTCTTTTATTAGCCGCGTTCAGATTTTTTTTAATGACTGCTAGGAGCCTTTCAGCGGTCTCGGGTTCTTTAGTAACGAGGTTGTCAAGTTCATCAGGATCTTTTTTGAGATTAAACAGCAGGGATTTTTCATTGTCGAGATAATGTATGAGTTTATAGTCATTCTGCCACACAGCAATGGTGCCCGTTGATGTAATCGGCTCTGCTGTATTGTTCATATATAGGCTGGCAGAAATGGCAGTTTTGGCTGGAAGCTTCTTATCGCGTAGAAGAGGCAGCAGAGAACTGCCCTCCATCCATGAAGGAACAGGAATATCAACTAAACTTAAAATTGTTGCAGGTATATCCACCTGTTCTACTATATCGTCAATAATTCGTCCCTCTGTCTGGTCAGGTTCCTTGATTATGAGAGGAATATGTGTTACCTGTTCATAAAGATGAGGGGAACCGTGCTGAAAGTAATCATGCTCATAAAAGCTTTCTCCATGGTCGGCTGATATTATTATCACGGTATCATCCAATACATTTCTTTTTTTCAGCTCACCAATAAAGTTCTCAAACTGATTATCACAATATAATATGAATTCATCATAATAATCTCTTAACAATTTGATTTTCTCTATTAATTGATTAGGAAACGGAAGATTTTCAGCATGCAACCTATTAATTTGAGGATTATAACGGTACATGTCATTTTTTTCTCTCATTTCCCATGATGGATTGAAAGTCTCAGCAAACGGTTCAAGGGGTGAATACGGAGCATGGGGCGGCAGAACATGTATCCAGGCAAAAAATGGCTCATGGGAATTATTATCAATTACTTCAAGAAACTTGTTAAAAGCCAATTCAACAGGAAATTCAGTTGTAAATACATTTTTATCAATTCGTCGCAGCAATATAGTAAAAATAAAATCATCCTGTCCAATCCAATTGTAAGTGCTGAAGTTGTCGCCAAATAACAAGTAAAGATATTTTTCGATAAAACCCTCGATCGAACGCGGGTTGGTAAATTCTACAACTGAAGGGGCAATGTCTATACTGTTGGAAATACCCAGCGCCTTAACCGATGCAAGATCATTTACTATGAAAGCAGAATTAAAGTAGCCTTTTTCTTTCAATATTAATGCAATGTTTTCAGTTTCGCTCTTTAACGGTTTAGCTCCTATGTCATGATGGTATTTTCTATGAGTCCAGGTCCTCTTCCCTGTCATAAGGCTGGGAGTAGTTGCGCCGGTATAACTGCTTTCCGCATTTGTCCTCATAAATAATGATGCTGACTCTGCCCATTTTTTCATAAATGGTGTTGTTTCACGATTATAACCGTATACTGACATATGACGCGCACTGAAAGCGTCAAAGGTCAATAAAAGAATGTTCGGACGTTTTTTCTCCGAGTCCAATGCAGATAATTTTGAAATGACTTTCGGTGATACACTATTTGAATTATTCCCCCATATGTGAAAGCCTACGAGCAGCAGAGAAAGAAGCAGGCAGATGGCAAATAACCATACTAAGGGTGTAATGCGTTCCAGTATCGCTTTGACCCAGACTTCAGCCTTGTTTCGCAGCAGCCATGTCAGGGGTATTGATGCGCCTGATATTAACGCAATCACTGTCAGTTTTAACTGAGTTGTAGTCTGAATATCATGCCATATACTCTTCTTACTTACCCATGCCAATCCTGATACCAATACAAAAATAGATAAATAAAGTATCAGATGTTCCAGCTTTATTTTCAATCCTAAATAGTTGCAGGACACCTGAAATGCTTTTATCGGCAGCCATGATAAGACCAAACTTAGTAGTGCTATAATACTCCATAAAATCAATGCAAGTGCAACATTCGGGAGATATGCTGAAAAGGTGGAATGAAATTTGAACGCATCCCACCGGTAAAAAACATCCCCCATGAAATAAAGGCAAAAGATTACAAAAACCAAACGGGACCAATGTTGGAAAGTAAAAGCTTTATTGTCGATAAATTCAGCTGTTTGATTATTCATTTTATTAAGGCATTCTCACTAATACAGCGTATATCTCTACCATCACATATACTCTTTTGAAATGTAGCGGCAGGTAGGCCCTCCAAAGTAACTGGCAATGCCTATTATAAAAACTTTAGACGGTGCCTCCATAAGAAGATTCTTCAACTTTCTCAAGGACCCTGTTATCAATGAGATATTTTTCAATCTCATCTTTGCTCAAAGATTGTTCGTTTTCAGAAATATAGGGTTTTTGTATTTGAGTTGATACTGTATTCGGATATTCATACTTAATGGAGTGGAAAAGTGATTTAAAGGCAGGTGTTACAACGAACATATCTTCTAATTCTAATGCGCGATGAACTTCCTGATCGCTCATGAGTTCTTCATACAACTTTTCACCTGCTTTCATCCCGATCTCAACAGTTTTTATCTCTGAAGGTTCATATCCATATCTGGGTGCAAGCAATTTTATCATTACTTCAGCAAGGTCGGGAATTTTTACTACAGGCATCTTTGTAACAAAGACCTCTCCCCCTCGTGAGATCAGAACGGATTGTAACACCAGGCTTGCGGCTTCTGCTATGGTCATAACAAACCTGGTCATTCTTGTGTCTGTGATGGTAACGGGGCCGCCATTTTTGATTTGCTTCATAAATAATGGCACGACAGAACCTCTTGAACCTAGAACATTGCCGAATCTGGTGCTGCTGAAAATAGTGTTACTGTCCTTTCGCACGGCACTTGCAGCAGTCATGAGTCTTTCACCCATAAGTTTTGAAGTCCCCATCACATTTGTAGGGTTTACGGCCTTATCACTACTGGTAAAAAGAAGTTGTTTCACATTGCACGCTGTTGCAGCCCGTATAACATTTTCAACCCCTATGATATTTGTCTGTACGACATCAAAGGGATTGTATTCTGAAAGATACACATGTTTGAAAGCGGCGGAATGAATGATGATATCCACATCTTTAGATAATTTTTCCAATTTGTCTCTGTCTCTTATATCGCCAAGAAAACAGAAGACATTGTTATTTCCATTTCCATATTCTTCCATAAGAAAGAACATTTCGGTTTCATTGTTGTCCATTAACCGGAGTTCTGAAGGCTCAAAAGAGACTAATTGTTTTACAATTTCTCTCCCGACGGTTCCTGCTGAACCAGTTAATAGTATTTTTTTACCCTTATAGAAATTTTTCATAGACATTATTAATTATATATTAGTAGTAAATGTTTGTACAAATATGTATAAGTAATATATTTTTGGATGAAGGTTTGTCTGTAGTTTGATAGATTATAAATCATAATACAGAAGCCGTCAGCACAAGGCCATAATATAAATATTGATAGATGTTATAATTTTAAGAACAGCCCTTTGAAATTAAATAAAAAAACAGAACTTTTTGCAGTAACACGTGAGATTCATTCCTCGTAAATATTAATGAATAATTATACATCTCAATATACAACTGTTTTATGGCTTTCCTGGATTATACTGTATTTATTTTTCCCTACGTGGATAAGTAAGCATTCAATTTTCCCCAGCCTTGACCAGCAGATGGGCAGAACACTTTTAGTGTCCGGAATGGTTATATATTTTTCTGTATCAGCCTGGCTGGTAAGCCTTTGTTTCAATAAGCTTGGCGTCAACAAACCCTTTATTGTCAAAGTCCCTGATATATTCAGACACATAAAAGAAAATATCTGGTTAGTAATTATCTGCTGCATATCTGCAGTTCTTCACATTGATTCTTTTTCTCTTGGCATTGTTGTGGGTGAGGAGAGTTTTTTAACGCAGACTTTTTGGATGTATGAGGTCATAAACAGCTATTCCCGGGGACTATTCAATTTACCGATACAATACCTATTCTGGTCAATGTTCATAATATTGACACTTGTACTGACACTGAAAAAAACAAGGTATTTCATAACCGGTCAGGCAGGCAAAGCCGTTGACTTGCTTAAATCAAGTAGCCTGGCCAGGATCCTTTTTGCATTTTTCATACTGGCAATTATAAATTTATATTCTTACATCTTCCCATACTATTCTCACATCGAGTCACTGACAGTTATAAGGTATCCTCCTGTAACCAGGTATCTGTATCTAATTATATACTCTGCATTCGGCCTTTCTCATCAGGGCCCGAGAATACTGCAGTTATTACTTTACATGTTGGGAGCTGTCTATCTGTACCGCACAATTCTTTTATTTAATAAGAAGGATCCCGCGCTTTTCGGGGCTGCTATATACCTTTTTTCACCTATACTGTTTAACCGGGCATCAAGTGCGGCAGCCGAAAGCGGATCCATTTTGTTTATAATCCTGGTTTCTTTTTATTTTCTTAGATTTTTGAAAAATGCGGATAGCAGGGATCTTATACTAGCCACTTATTTTATTGGCATCGGGTTTCTTTATAAAAGAGGTCTGTTGATAATGGCCCTTATCTGCCTTGCCTTTCTGGTACTGGACAGGATAAAAAAGCGTGATCTCAAGCCGATAATGCATTTCTTTATTATATTGACACCATTTATACCAATACTGCCCTACATGATGATAGGGACAGGCAATCCAGTTGCCTTGTCCAATTTATTTAATGTTCATGAGCTTATCAGGTATTTAACAATGCTGGAAAGCCAATTATCCTTAATGATACTAATACTGTTTTTAATCTCTTTTGTATTCATGGTGTTTATGAAGAGAGACAACCAGTCACTTTTTTTCGGTCTTCTTTTTACAGCGTACTATTTACTATTTACTATAATGCACTACGGTCCGTTTAATCACCGTTATGCAATGGCTCTTTATCCCGCTATCGCTGTTTTAACAGCACAGTTTGTATTTAATATTGTCCAGAATCTCAAAATGAAGCATGCTTTTAAAATTATATCAACGATAATAACAGTATATTTAGTTGTACTATGTGTGCTTCCCCGCTCCAGTTCCAGTCTTATTACCTATGAATATGAAGATTTTGAAATCCAGCACTATCCATGGGACAAAGCAATCGAATGGATAAATACCAGGACTGAAAAGGACAAAAAAATATTGGGTGTATATTTGACGCCTGATTTCAGATTTCACTATGACAATATTAATAATGACAGGGACAAGATTATGCAAAGCAGGATTTATTATATTGGCCAATCGCGGGAAGAATATTTTTATCCATTTGAAAATCTGATAGCATATTGTAATAAAGAGAAAATATCCTATATTGTACTCAGGTATGGTCCAAACAACTCTTATACATATTCAGATCCCTTCATGCTAAGAGTAAAAGTAATGAAGCATTTAAAAGAGAATTTCGATCTCGATAATGAATATAATGAAACTGCAAGATTTAATGAGGGTGATAATTACATTATCATATATAAGCGAATAGGTGGTTTTTCTGGTCCAAATCCAGTGCTATAATCTACGCTATCACGGCAGCTTAAGATGAGAGCAATTATCTCAGATCTGATAATGGTCCCGGGAGCAGGATATTTCGAATACTCATAC
>PJEL010000302.1_pt1 | contig 58777 bp, 48 predicted proteins | sample 1853271 | NCBI WGS metagenome assembly PJEL01 (sample SAMN08108733, study PRJNA415343) | Invertebrate metagenome, whole genome shotgun sequencing project. | host: Globobulimina | place: Sweden: Gullmar Fjord | collected 2015-08
ACTGATAAGTCCGATTGTTCCCAGTGGTACAATACCAATCAGCAGAAACACTGCAATCAACTTGGCCCCGATTTTCATGTTCTTCAACACTTCTTTCCTCCTTTGACTTCTCACAAACTACCTTACAATCTATAGCTGAAGTTCTCCAATTGTTTTCTGTAAAATGCAATGTTATAGATTTAACCTGTTATTTATCTATTCTAGCTTATCAGAGGTTGTAATTTACTCGAATTCAATGAATTATTCATCTTATATACAATTACAGACAGATAGAAATTATGGATACAGTCGATCAAGAAGTACTTAAAGAATTATCTCATTGGTTAGCAGATGATCAAAAGCAATTCTCTACGTTTGTATATACATGATACATCAGATAATTATAAAATTTTATTGTATAACAATTGAAAGCAATAATGTCGCGTTCTTCTCATGAAAGGAGACTGCGTGTTCTTCAAACCCACGTAGTCGATCCACTTGGCCACGGCACAAATTACTCGAGAGAGGGAGGAGAGGAGCAGACGGTGGATCTTCATGAAGTACAATCTATATCAAGGTATGTTGATTGGGGTTTGATACCTGGGGTTCTCAGAAACCCCGTGTTGCTGATACAGTCTCCTGACCTTCGTGACCAAACCTGGTCTTTTCTTTGTCTAGGAAATCGACGAGACCTGCACCAGGTGGAGGATCAGGGATGCTCACAGTGAACGACTCTAGAACTGGCAAGCGATATGAATTGGAGATTTCAGAGCACGGGACGATCAAAGGTACTGACCTTAAGAGAATACAAGCAGGGGGTGATGGTGTGGGCCTTCGAACATATGATAATGGATACGTGAACACCACGGCATGCAAAAGCAGAATTTCATACATTGATGGAACTGCGGGCATTTTGAGATATAGAGGGTACTCTATTGAACAGCTTGCAGAAAAGTCGAGCTTCATTGAGGTATCATATCTGGTTATTTATGGGCATTTACCGGGATCTGATCAGTTGAAGAAGTGGAATGAAACTGTAATGAGGCACTCTGCATTGCCTGTGGCCGTAGAGACGGCCATCTCTGCCCTGCCTCATGATGCACACCCAATGGGTGTGTTGCTCACAGGGCTGGCTGCACTGTCAACATGTCATCCAGAGCAAAATCCGGCACTTGCTGGACAGCATGTGTACAAGTCCAAAGATGTAGTTGATAAGCAGATTGTGCGCATTGTTGGGAAAATACCCACCCTTGCAGCGTATGCATACCATAGAGCTTCTGGGAGAAAGCCAGCTGCCCCAAATCAGAAACTTGGGTATACTGAAAACTTTCTATACATGCTGGACTCTTCAAATAGGCCAAACTATTCTCCAAATCCACGTTTAGCAAAAGCTCTGGATATCTTGTTTTTGCTTCACGCAGAGCACGAGCTGAATTGTTCTACATCTGCAGCCCGTCATCTAGCATCATCTGGAGTAGATGTTTTCACAGTGATTCAAGGTGCTGTTGGAGCGTTGTATGGCCCGCTTCATGGTGGTGCGAATGAAGCGGTCTTGAGAATGCTGGAAAGGATTGGTGATAAGTCCAATATTCCAAAGTTTATCGAAGATGTCAAGGCTCGAAGAGAAATAATGTTTGGATTTGGGCATAGAGTCTACAAAAACTATGATCCCAGGGCAAAAATCATCAGACAAGTTGCCGATGAAGTCTTTTCTATAGTTGGTAGAGATCCATTGATCGATATAGCAATGGAACTTGAGCAGGTTGCAAGGTCGGACGATTATTTTGTGTCTCGGAAATTATATCCAAATGTGGATTTTTATTCTGGGCTTGTATATAGAGCCATGGGATTCCCTCCACAGTTTTTTACCGTTTTATTTGCAGTTCCAAGAATCACAGGGTATTTGGCTCACTGGAAAGAAACATTGGATGATCCAGATACCAAAATTGTCCGACCGCAGCAGGATTATTGTGGAGAGTGGCTACGAGACTATGCTCCATTGTCATCCAGAGGTGATATCTTACCTGGTGATGATCTTGGAGATGTAAGACCATCAGCGGCGTATCGACGAAGAATAGCGGGTTCAAATTGGTATTGATATGTACACTAGAGTGCAAGATGACACTGTACCCATGAGAAGCAATCACTACAGCAGGAGTGTAGGAGCATGTAATTTACAATGGCTGTAAAGAATGTATCTGCATGTTAAAAATATGCTACTGCTAGTAATACTGTAATAAATCGAAAATGATGCCGGTGGAAAGTCATCCTTGAATCGGAGGCAATTTTCTTGATATCGTGGTTATATTCTGTCCCCACGTCTGGTACACTAGTGTACTGACAGGCACAGTGAACCCATCCATCAGCGGCATCCTGTATAAACCCAGCAAAACTATTCAATTGTTTGCTTAGGCTAATTGTGTTGGAAGTATTAAGTTGAAACTGGTCGAAAGGCTCTGTAAAATTATACAATTCTCCTCCCTTGTCTATGTTGCTAAGAAGCGTCATTTTCTTCAAGTCAAAGTATCCTGCCATGTCTTCAGTATCAGAAACAAGCTCATTCAATGTGCCCCTAGGAAGAAAAGGATGTACAGAGAGTACCATATCTCCGACAGTGTCATTCTCAGAGGTAGGGATATTTTCGAAACAAAACACAAATGGACCTGTTGGTTGGTTTATGTACTGGTTGTACACAACTGATAAGAGAAACCTCATTCCGTCCGCAATAAACGCGTATCTACTCTCAGATAAAATTTGAGAACAACCATCGTATTGAATAACGGGATCATTCGCATTTCCTATTGTGGCACCACGTGAAGCGCATGCGTAAATACCCAACAACTGCCATATCGTAAATGCGAGCAAGAGCATTCCCTTTATTCACATCCGACAGTAAATTTAAAAAGAATTCTGCTTTCAAATTGAGATATTTACACAGCGATATCATACAGCAAACATGTCCACATCTTTGCCACATTTATGGTACAAGGAAGTAACCCTCAAGGGGTTAGTAATAATTTGCCACTTTTCTTCTGTGAACTGCAGTGCGTTTATCTGCCTGTGACACACTTCCTTGTGTTACCTCGGCATATGTTACCCAATGGTCTGAAGTTTCCATGCGACTTATGACCTTGCACTCAACGCTTGCGATTGCATCATCCAACACAGGACTCCCATTCTCAGCAATGCTCCAACCTACTCCTTCAAATCGATCCGCCCCAGCAGGGAAACGTTGCAAAAAGTGCTTCATTATCGATGAATATTCCCCCTCACCCAGGCAGTTGAGGACGAAACTGTCTCCTACTTGCATGAGCGACTCAATTGCACGGTCCTTGGCTACTGCTATTGTTACTCCAAGAGGTTCAAATGATGCCTGAGAGACCCACGAAGCAACCATGGCTCCTTTTGCTGACCCTTGAGAATTTGCATTTCCAGCAGTCACGATATATAATCCACCTGAAATTCGTGCCAATGCCTTGGCAACATCTCCAGACATTGCTGATTTCTTTTTTGCAATAGAATCCTTTTGTGTGAGTGCCTGTGCCAGATCTGTTCCACATTCCTCAAACAGTTGGTATGTATTTTCACAAGGTACATCCTTTACACGAAGAGGATCCAAAAGGGGCTCTAAACCTGCTGCAACAAAGGCGGCACAGAGCTGATCAACTGGCTCATCTTTGCCACCAAAACTCTCTGCAAGTACCACAGTCTGCTTGGATTTCACTGCAGACAATAATGTCCCCATGGAAGACTTTGCTTGGCTGCTATCAGATGGATGTGCCATGAGTACAATCGCAGCCGATCGACTGACAGCCTCAACGAGTTCCTGTGGGTCTACAGACAAAAGATCCATCATTTCTGTTGGGACATCTGCCTTTGTGACTCCACGAGCCAGCGTCTGACTTAGCCTATCACTGTACCCATAATCAGAAGAGTATAGAATTAAAACAGAAGTAGATTTTTGCGCCGTGGCTTCACTCCACTTTTGATATCTATCCACCATTTCCGGGACATTATATTTCAACAATGGACCATGCCCATTCCCAATCATCATGTATGGCAAGTCCTTGACTTTCCTCAGAGCTGTCGTGACACTCCTAGCATTTGGTTTCATCAAACAATCATAGTAAAATCTGTAATGATCATCAAGCAATGTAAGATCAGTATCGTATGGATCGTCAGAGCAATAATGCATGCCAAAAGCATCACATGTGAACATAATCTGACTGGCATGATCATACGAAAACATAGTGTCAGGCCAGTGAAGATTTGGTGCAATCACAAATTCAACGACGTGTCCATTTCCCAAGTCGATGGTATCGCCGCCCTTGACAACACGAGCGTCCATGGGCACATGTGTCAACCCTTCCAAAAATGCAATACAAACTTTGGACCCTATAACTTGTACACCAGGGTAGGTTTCCACCACATCCTTTGTCAAACCGCTATGATCTGGTTCTGTATGCGATACAATGAGATAATCTAGGGTTCTTCCACGAGATTCCAACTGTTGTTTCAGCACTGGCATGTAATACTCTCTAAATTTCTCGTGAGAAGAGTCCACAAGAGCAGTCTTTTCATCCCCAAAGATGAGATAACTGTTGTACGTTGTCCCATTCTGAAGCCCAAATTCAATGTCGAAACGATCTCTATCCCAGTCCAGGCATCGAAGGGTGATCGTATCCAGCCCCATATCTGCCACGATGACTTGAAGACGTTTTCCATCCTCAGTAGAGTGAAGACCACAGTCCTTCACTTCACCAACGGTCATGGAGCTCACTGCACGGGAAGAAACCTGTGGAGATGATCTACGATCACTCTTATTATTACTATATCTACTCTGTTCTGCCATTCCAAGGCGATTGCCATGCCCAACACGACAGGCATATCGAGTCGACATGTGGACAGAAGAGCACCTGACGACATGTCCGACTGGCATTGGGATGGACCTTACAGTACTGCTGTGAGGCGTCATGACAAAGATTATAAACTAAGATTTAATTGGATTTTTTATGAACTCCTGACAAGAGAGGCTTTTCAAACTCTCGAAATGCGTAAAAAAGAAATCTTATCTCGACCGGCAAGCTTAAGCTTCTAGCATCACGTGATGTGGCATATATATGCTGTCGATGAGGGGCATACTCCATTAAATACAATCTGGGTAGATAAATAGAGGAGATAACGAAAGGTTAGCTGCATCATGGGATTGGATACCATCGCGAGAGGGGTATCTACCTCTCTTCACGCTCGTTCCTCAGTATCCGGTTCGGGGTCTCGTATAGCGCATTGTCCTTTGGCTCGTGCCAAGAATATTGGACTAGATTCTACTAGGAAATTCGTAGCATCACAGATGAAAGAGAATGCTCGTTTGAGTCTGAGTTGTTCTGCGATACCTGAACAGGCAGACCTTGCCTCTTCAGGTATGCCAGAAGGAGAGAAGCCTCCTCCAAAAAAGACATACCCAGTGACATTGGAATGCCTGGCAGTGACAGATAGTGTTGACATTCTCAGGGCGACGTGTTTTGAACGGCTTCCTGAAATTCAGTTTGGGCAAAAAAAGGGTACATCGACAAATAGCTACCTTGTCAAGACAAATCAATTGTTGAACCCTACTAAAGACCGGATTCTCATCGATTTGCCCAGTTCTGCATATGACTATGACATTGCAATATGGTTGGAAGATTTGGATGTGCTGTCGAGGTTGAATGCTGTCATAATCACTCGCTTGAACCCTGAAAGGATACCAGCATTGACCTCTCTTCTCGCAAAATTTCAGGCAAGAAATGAGAAGATCCAAGTGTATGCTTCAAAAGTTGCAGTACAATTTATTCAGGAAAAGTGTGCAAAGGACGAAGAGTTCAAAGCAGTCGTTGAATCTGCGGCTGTTGTTCAAGTTGCAAGTGCTGGGGGCAGTGTGAATGTTGGCGGGGGAGAATCGTTATCCTTCGTTCCCATTCCAACAGCTCGATGGCCTGACCTTGTGGCAGTATACTCTACAAAAGATCAGATATTATTTTCCTCGAGTTTCTTTGCTGCCCATGAAGCTGCTGAATCAGGCAGTGGACCATTTGACGAAGGAGGCTGGGGTGCCCATGGTGACTCTGTCCGGTATTACTTTGATTGCATGTTGGCTCCGGCTGCCAGGCAAGTGGCAAAGGCTTTGAATAGATTACAGATTAATGAAGTTGCTCCAAAAGTAGGAAATCCTGCGATCGATGCCATGTTGGCACCTCTTAAATCATTTTTGAATGAAGTCAATGAAGCTGTAATGGGTGCTGATGATGGTATTGCAGACCCTCTCTCGGTTTCATACATAGCACCAATCCACGGACCTGTTATTCGATCAAGTGTGATGCAAGTGTGGTTGAGGTATAAAGAATGGACTCAGGAACAGGTCAAACTTCTTGATTCCAGTAATGCAGTGGTCTTGTATGCTTCTGCATATGGAAACACTGCTGCCTTGGCACAGGCAATCTCCCGTGGCATAATAAAGTCGGGAGTGGGTGTGGTGACATTGAATCTTGAGCAATGTGGTGCAGAGGAAGTAGAGGAAGCAATTTCCAAGAGCAGTGGATTTGTTATTGGGAGCCCAACACTTGGAGGTCATATGCCAACCCAGGTGCAGACAGCCTTGGGAACGGTTATGAGGGTCGGTGCGACCCAGAAGATTCCATGTGGGGTCTTTGGAAGCTTTGGGTGGAGTGGAGAAGCTGTTGATATGATGGAAGGAAAGCTCAAGGATGCTGGCTTCCCATTTGCATTTCCTTCCATTCGTTGCAAGTTCAAGCCAACAGAAGCAATGCTACAAATTTGCGAACAAAGTGGCACAGATTTAGCACAGCAAATAAAGAAAAATACTAGAATCAAAGAGAAAACAGCTGCACAGAAGCTATCAGCAGCCGAGAATACATCTGGTAAACTGCTTGCCACTGGTCGCATCATTGGATCTTTGTGTGTCCTCACTGCAAAAGATGGTGAAGCAGAGAGCGGGATGCTTGCTTCATGGGTTTCACAAGCCTCTTTCGATCCACCAGGACTTACCATTGCAGTTAAGAAGGACAGAGCGATTGAATCACTGTTGCCAGTTGGCAACAAATTTGTTTTGAATGTTCTTGCAGAGGGAAGAGATAGATCAATTATGAGAGAGATGGTCAAACCATTTGCACCCGGACAAGATAGATTCAGTAATCTGAATACTGAAAGATCAGAAATATCTGATGCAGTCATCTTGACTGATTCTGCGTCATATTTAGAATGTGAAGTGGCCCAGAGAATGGAGACTGGGGACCATTGGTTGCTCTATGCAATAGTGAAAGATGGAAAGGTTCTGGACGAATCGACTCCAAGTGCTGTACATTTCAGAAAGGTAGGATCAAATTATTGAAGATGTAATGTTTATAAGGGCAATGCATTGCGCAGGGCTTCCAAATTGCTTTCTTCTGCAAACCCTAGCAAATCATCTCGAGATCCACATATCAACGATGTTCGAAGATATCCCCACACGGTGCTTGAGTTTGCATTCAAGGTGAGAGCTCTAATATAATATCGGGCACTATTTTCATACTCGCCCAGATTGGCGAGAGATATACCCATGTTAATCCATGCCCTCATATAATTTGGTTTCAATTCAAGCGCCCGCATATATGCATCAATTGCTTCCCCAGAACGGGATGAATTCGCTAAAGTTGCTCCAAGTTTATTCCAAAGCGAATAATCTTTATCATTCAATTTCAGAGCAAGCCTGAATGACGTCACTGCATCCTCGTATTGCCTTGCAAGATTGCACAAAACACCCAGTGCAGCATGTATATCAGCATCATCAGGGTGTTTCTGGGCAGCTGCGCGGAATAATTTTACTGCATGGCTCAGGGTCTGCGACGAATCTAGAGGTCCAATATTATTCTCCACGAATATTCTATATCTGGGATGAGTTGCCAGCCACTGCCTCAAATACCCAACTGCAGCCTTCTGATCAAACTCGTTTGTATGACTCACCCCAAGACTTAATAAGACCTCCAAGTTAGCTGGATCACAAGCAAGGGCCCTATTCATTGCAGCAATAGATTGTATATCATCGTCATTTTCTGCTTGGACAGTTCCAAGAAGCTTCCATGCATCGGCATTGCCAGGATTGCGTTGGCATTCGGCTTCAATAGCAAGCACAGCCTCTGTCAACAATCCCTGCTGAAACAACTGTCTTCCTTTTGTAAAGCTATCTATATCAGTCAAAAATGGGTTGTTCACCGTCATTCGATATCCTCCATCTGCCAATGTCGCAGCATGTTCGATTGTATTGAGATATGCATCTGCCCAATCAAGCCCAACATTATCCGAAAATTCATTTACCCAGTCAGAACCCATTCCCTGTGCAAACTCTCCAGCCCAATCTGCCCCCCCTGCCTTGGAATCCAAATATTCATCTACTAAATTTCTCTGTTGCTGAGTAAACTCGCCTGCCCACTCTGCACTCGTTGCATCAACTTCCCTGACTTCATTGCCATCAACAATCAGTTCTCCCCTAGACATTTTACTCACAAATTGCAAGAATTTCGAGTGCTTGAACTTTGGATCTGTCTCTGCTGAAAGTGTCTCAGCTAATCGCCTGGTATGTTCTAATGCTGACGTTGATTGTACATAGGTATCAAGATCTACCCCTGCTACTTTTCTGACCAACTCATCACGTTCTCTCGAGAACTCTTCTTCCCATGACTGTTGAGCGTCTTTTGTGAATTCATTTGCCCATGTATCATGTGATCTTGCAGCAAGACCAGCAGCATGATCACCTGCGACAGAATCACGACCCTGCCATACCCCTTCCCAATGCAATTCTCTCACATCCTTTGGCAAGGAGGATGTATCTATCGAAAGTGATTGCAACAAACCCCCAACATGCCTTGCGATGTACTCCTCTCCTCTCTCTATAAATAACTGACGAGCCAATATCGTACTTCGATCCCGTACGTGGCATTTCTCCCGCACGTTCAAATCTGGTGGCGGTCCTCCCTGGAGTCCAGCAGGGGGTGCTTGGCTATGCAAAAATGCATGAAATATTCTTCCGTCTTCCTTGGCTGCGCCATTCTGAAATCTAGACACATCATTAAAAACTTGGTCAAACATTAAGGGACTATTCTTCTCTTTTGCAAGAAATTCGTCCACAGAAAGCGAGGGTTGTTGCTCATGAACAGATGATTGCATGGCATGAGCAAGGGCTCGCTCTTGCATATTCCTTGTCCCCACAGCAAGCCCATTCCGTGGATCAACAGCCAGAGGAGAGGGATTACCACTACGTCCAACATGTTGCTCATATCGAGCAGATCCGCCGAATATCGCATCTGCCAGAGACGACACAGCATTACTGGGTCCTCCACTTGTTCCAGCTGTGCACGAGTCTTCCCCCGTCACCAATTCTTTGAAAAGATCACGCCCGTTACCTCTCCCAGACATTATGTTATCTCTTACAAACCTATCAAAAATGGTTCATTCTTACAGGGTCGTGCCTGGGTTCTTTGTAACAAGGTGGTCAAATTCGAGACTCGAATTTGAAAGCGAGAAACAAAGCCTTCCAACCTATTCAGCCACAATAAAGCCAGTTCTAGAGCATGATATAAATCTAAAGTATTTAAAAAACACCCAAGATGATATGAATATGGAGTGAATTTCTGAAAATTAAGTATTTTGAGCAAATGGATGGGTCACCCGGGACCGTCACAGGAACAAAATACAGCATGTGAAGAGTTCAAGGCATCATATGACGCCATGAATACCTTGCTTCTTCTTTAAAAATGTTATACATGTATGTATCTATCTGTAAGCACATTTGTGATAGATACACCCCACCAGAGAACGTCAACGCTGTGTCGTTCGTTTTCGTTTCAAAACAACCCTGAGGGTTTTCTTCTCAGCAAAAGCCAGGTTCTCTCTCTCTCGTCCAATTATATAGAAAATATTGTGAATGAGTGATATACATGAGATGTCATGAGGAGAGGATGGTGGCGAAACGTCTAGGTACCTGTCTCTGTGTGACTGTCAAGAGGCACAGGGTCACCCGTCAGGTCTCTCCTGTGAAAAAGAGGGATATTTCATAGGTTCATTTCAACGCCAGGGACAATGGTTGATTGGAGGTGAACCCGTGCCGTTGTCGAACGCTGTATGTTGTAGGCCTTGCTTGCCAACTGATGGTGTCAAGTATGCTGATATTCAACCAACAAAGGATGGGGTGGAATCATCCTATGTGGCTGTAATCTCAGTAGGATGTCATCCGTCAAGTGACTCTCAATCACCTTTTCAGTGTGAAAAAGATGTAGTATCTCGCGAGCCCACGAGTTTTGTGGTCGGATTTACATCCTCTGCCCGTGTCTTCTCCCCAGGGCAGCCTGCATACTATCCCACAGATGCTGCAGAATGCTGCACGCCGTCATTGCTGATGGAAGATGGAGATGTTGTAGAATTAGAGCCATGTGATTGTGTATCACCCGAAAAGGGGACAGAACGGGTGAGTTGTGGAGCGGATAGGACACAGCGTCTGCTCACTGGTTTTGACTCCTACAGGCCAGCTCCCACTGGACATGCTGTCCCTGTCGGAGATGCAACGTGCTGTAGAATGTGTGTTAAATCGAATGAGTCCTCTTCCATGGATTGTGCCAGTCTGAGTCATTGCAGTGGGCGAGGAAGTTGTATTCTGGGACGTTGTGAATGCCTGCCTGGATGGTCTGGATCATCATGTAGTGTCAGGAGTGGTGATGATAATATCCCTCCTTGGGCAGTTGCTGTAATTGTAATTGGGAGCTGCTTGCTTGGAATTCTAATTATTGGAGTTTTAGCGTATGCGGCGGAAATGCTGTTCGAGTGGAGAGAACGTATGGCACAGAATGAGGGTGAGGATGATGAGGATTCAACCACAAGGCCTCTGTTGATTCAAATTGACAGAGATGATGATGGAAGTGTGGGAAGCGAGGATACAACAGATGAAGATACTGCCAGTGTATCATCAGATATTGAACACAGGATACATATGGTGGAGCAAGATTTGAACGCTGACGACGTCGAGGATGAGGAAGAGGCAAAGGAAGTTGATGGACAGCAAGAATCTACATCGACAGCTCAACCACTGCAGAGTCCACGCGACGAGCAAGCTGACGACGACGATTCGATCAAAAGATTAAAAAGTAGATTAAGGAAAGGCCATGGTCCTTTAGCCGGAGTCGTGTGCAATGTATGCATGGATCGTCCTGTGCAGACAGTTGTTGTGCCATGTGGACATGCAAGCATGTGCAGGCGCTGTAGTAGACGCCTGAACAGATGCCCATTGTGCAGAGCAACAATAGCCAGGCGACAAAAATTATACGTCGTCTAGTAATACTGTATATGATATTGATACTAGGCTGCCTTTACCCATATAGATTTCGGGTGGGAGATATCGCTCAATACCCTTGGGAAGAGAGTGATGACTGTCTCCGAACATGAGCCCTCTGTAAGAGTTTGTCAACATCTTTCATACTCACATCTGAGCTCGACTCACTCCCTGTTCGTGTGTGACCAATCACATTAGCCCAAGAATTTCTACGAGTATGCGATCCATGGCATGATCTTGACCTGGTCATCCGTACAAACCTCAATCTCAACAATAGGACCACAAACACAAGAAATCCCAGCTTGCACAACTCGACAATTCCAATCCACATGGAAAATATCACCTTGCTATACCAAGAAGACATATTATCTATATCATTGCTGTGAACTGAGAGAGCAAATTGCATCGCTTCTCCAACCTCTGCCGACTCCTGTGGAGTCAACTGGATGGCTTCTGCTCCACCCATCTCTTCCCATTGCCCCTTTGTCTCATACTCACGTATCCAAGAGACGCCACAATCAATACCGTGAGGCCTCCCTTGCAATACTATTGAGTCATCTCCACCATGTTGTTTGAGAATTTCTTCCCGCTTTACGTTCCATTTTTGAATCAAATCAGGAAGCTTTCTATATGTTGACTGAATGGAATCCCGCACCATTCTCTCTACCAATCCTCCAAACCCTAACAAATGCACTTCTATATGACCTCTATATGTATGAATACATCCAAGTCCATCCGGAGTCGGAGTAATTTCCATTCGCGATTGTAAACGAAACCGTTTCTCCCCTAGGAATGGTGATCGCGTTGAGATTTCCAGCCCATATGGAGGTTTCTCTATGCTCCTTCCATCGTATACAATATCATCATGGAATTCAAGTTCTGAAGCATGGCTTACCTTGTTACGAACTGCTTGTGGTACCCATGCAGACAAATCTGGCCTAGTAATCAGTCGAATAGCCTTTTGTGAAGGAGGTGTTTCGTTGCTGGTAGTTGTCACGAGATCGGGTACATGCCCCTCTGGATCCACGTTAGTATCACCAAATATATCATCAAATATCAAGTGACCTAATTTGAGTGTCGATGCGAAGAATCGCCTAAATTCCTCACCGTCTCGTTCAACAAAGTAGCGTTGTGCAGGAATGTCCAAGACACCACTAGAGGCATTAATTCGACAGACCATTGGTGTGTGTATTAATACGAATATATTTCACACATATAGAGTATATTATATATCACATCGACTTACAGCAGTGAGGTATCAGCGTGTTAACATATTCAACGTTGAATATGTTGCCCAAAATTCAAAATTCTGGAGGCTTGCTCGAAGATACAACGCAGAGAGTACCACTCTTCAATCATATATACCCTGTAGAGAACAAACAAAGTCTCATGAGATATCTTCCACGAGATCATCTTCAGCTCCATAGAGTCGACCGAATCGTCTCCAACCATGTTTCAACACCCACACATCACCCGGCTGTATGAATCTTCCACTCTCTTGCAGTTGTTCCAAACGTTCTGCAATCCGTCGAGCCACCATGGGTCCCCTCTGTTGGGAGAAATAACAGTGACATACAATTCTTTCTGTTTCCTCAGTGGTACAGTATTGTTCAATAAACATATCTAGGGCTGTTACAGGACTGGCATCAGTTCCTTTGCTAGGAAGTGGCTGAGGAGAGAGAAGATCCCAGCAAGGAATATGAATACAACCCTTGATGTGTCCTCCAGCAAAATCATCATCGCGTACATCCAAAATCCTAGTCAGTGGTTTAGAGTCGTGTTCCTGTTGCAGTCGTAATATCGTTGCGAGGTCACTTGGCTCTACAAAGGTGAGGCTCGTCATACTTGGAGCTCCAACTCCAAACAGGAGTCGACTGCAGTAAAATCAATGTATTTACACATGGACAGCGACGAGTGGCAATATGCATATGTTTTGAAACGTACTGATGGTACATTTCCAATCTCATTGAGATGAGAGTTGATCAACTCCAGAAGAAGGATGGCATCCTTTCATATGGATGGATGGAAAAAGAAAACATAGTGGCTCTGAAAAACTAGATATGTATCATAGTAGGATCGTGTAGAAATGTCATATTTGAGTCGTATCCAGTTGTCTAGAATTCCACCACATGTGCCACATGTGGGGATGCACGGCCAATCAGTCTATGGATCATTCTTGCTTCTGAACACTGGAAAGGAATCAATTCAGACGTATGGTATACTAGAAGTACATGGAATGAGACAGGAGCGTATGCGACCAGTGTGCTCCTCGACGACGAATGGTATCAGACTACCAGAGGAGGCCTCTGCAACCACCACGAATTCACCAGAGAGCAAGCGAGCTCTCAGGAAGCATGTCGGCGAGGGATGGCGTGGTCTTGATACATGGAGAAGGGAAGCACATGATCGCTCGAAACAAAACTGCGCTGTGTGGTCTTCAAGCTTGGGGGCATGTTCATTCTCAGAGGCTTCCAAGGCTGAACAGAATGTGTACATGGAGCTTCGAAAGGATGCACTGGAACAGGTTTCTATGGTATCATGTGGATCGTTGGAAGAGTATGGGAGGCGAGTGTTGTCGTCCGCAGACCCGTTGGTAAAGGCAGAATTGACACACAAGGCATGGAGAGAATTCACCTCTGGAGCTGTAGGAGTGCACATGGACGGTGCAGGTGATGAAGAGAAACATCTTGCGTCTACCCCCGCACGCCCAGAAAAACCCTCACTCGTACCTGCACGAGAAATCCCCACTTTAAAAGAAACAACCTTGCATAGAAGTGCCTATACACTCCACAACTTGGCACATGTAGAATTGAATGCAATAGATTTGGCGTGGGATACAGTGGTCAGGTTCTCGCATGCAAAACTCCCCATGGATTTTTATGCAGATTTTGCAAGGGTTGCGGATGACGAAAGTCGTCACCTTGGATGGTGCCTGCAGCGGTTGGGGGAGTTGAACTGTCGGTATGGAGATATGCCAGCACATAATTTGCTGTGGGAAGGGTGCATGGTGAGCTCGAGTGATATTCGAGAGAGATTGGCAGTTGTTCCAATGTCTCAAGAGGCTCGTGGATTGGATGCTGGTGCCCGGCTCGCAGAACGTCTGGTAGGCTGGGGAGACAATGTCTCTGCAGCCATTGTAGCACGTATTGCAGAAGAAGAACATGCCCATGTTGCTGTTGGTGTGTTGTGGTTTCGTGCGATTTGTTCATCTCTTGGAGATGATTCCAAGGATGTATTTATCCAGACATTGACCGAGCTATGTCCTGACTTACTACGCCCCCCCTTCAACCACAATGCTCGATGGCTTGTGGGGCTTCCACGGGAATATTATGATGAAACTGCATGGAACGAAGAATCCCGTGCACAGATAGAATACGTCAGAAAGCGCCGTCGTGATACAAATCCACATGGACATGGTATGATGGATGAGACGAGTGATACAGGGCATCGCCTATCCCCCATTGACTTTGATATCCTACGGGACAGACTCTGTCTGTTTTTGTCTCAGGAAGAAGACATGGTTGCACAACCGTGATGATACACATATATTATCGTATATAATTTTCAATAGCGCTATTAATTCTCTCTGATGGAGGAATACTTGGGTTTGCAGGAACAAACTCTTCCCCTGTAATCATCTGGTACAACAAGATGTATCTACGAGAAAGCTCCTTCACCAGCTCTGCTGGTGCTTCAGGCAACACGTCATCCTTGTACGGATCACAATTCGCTCTAAACCACAATCGTAAAAACTCTTTATCTATATTCTGTGGTTCTTGTCCATCCGCAAGCCTCTCTTCATATCCATCTGCAATCCAGTACCGAGAACTATCAGGCGTATGAATTTCATCAATCAACATAATGTTTCCTTCAGGATCTTTTCCAAATTCATACTTTGTATCTACCAACAACAATCCTCGTTTCAATGCTTCTTGCTGTCCAAATTCAAACAGCGCTAGAGCTGCCTTGCGTGTCGCATCCCAGTCCTCCTGAGACATCAATCCTTGTGCCACAATCTCTGCAGGAGAAATAGGCACGTCATGATCCACAGCCTTGGTCGTAGGAGTCAAGACATTACATTGGAGCCTTTCATTCTTCTTCATCCCATCTGGAAACGTATTCCCACAATACTCCCTCTCCCCTCTGGCATAGTGTGTCCACAGGGACGTGTCTGTACTACCAGTCATGAATCCACGACACACAAACTCCACCGGAAACACCGTGCATTTCTGCATCACACTTATATTTGGATCAGGTACATCAATCAACGCATTGGGTATGATGTGCGTCGTATGACGCATCCACCATGCACTCGTTTCATTGAGAACCTGCCCTTTAAAAGGAATGGAAGCCAAGTGTCTATCAAAAGCACTCTGACGATCCGTCGTCACAATCACCGTTGTCTCACCAAGATCGTATGTATCCCTCACTTTGCCTTGGTATTTCGTGCCAATCCCGGGAATATTTGTCGCCCGAAGCTCACTCGAGTTCTGCATGACCTGGTCAATCACGGCATCCATGTCAGATGATATTCCAGATACCGATTCAATCGAGTTACTCGCGGATCCGTGTATCTGTCGAGAAGATTGGAGATAGATGGGTGATGCATGATGGATCCCTCCCTTCAACTGCATGCTGTTCCCCATTGGGACAGACAACGTCCTACCATACGCCATGCTTGTCGTATGCTACTAGTACTTACGTAAAGTAATTATGAATGAACACGTAGTAGTCAATCAATCAATCAATCAAGAGGAGTACGTCTATGTAGTTTCATTTATTTTCAAGTCGTATGTCGTCAATTGCAGGTCCTTCCAAGCCTGAAATCCTCATATGAGGATTCAGCTGGACAACCATGGTTGGTTGGTTGGTTGACACACGCCAATGTCAGAATGTTGTAGTCGTATCAATCATGACTAATCTCTTTCGTTCGGTAGTAGTATGTCTGTCTGTCTGTCTGTCTGTCCCTGAATCCTGCCATCTCTTACCATGCATGCATGCATGCATACCATATGGTATCAAAAGATCAAAAGATTCAAAAACGTCTCAGGTTCAACTGTAAAAGCGATATATGCCACCACATGTATCGATGAATTAATAATAAAAACAGTAGCATTCTATTGTAAGTATCATCGATATGATACAGCGAGTGAAAGTAAAACACTGTTCAGGGAATGAATAGCCTGAGACGTTTGACCCAGCGGTACGTGACGGTTGTTGTTTGTCCTCTTTGTTCTCTGGTGGAGGAACCAGTACGTACGATACCACAGTCTATCAGATTCGTAGTGAAGAACAATGGCATCGTATATATGCAGGCATGTACGAGCACGTCTCTGTTGCTGGGTCACAGATACCTCTCTTGGTGGGAGAGAGAATGCAGTTTCATATCAAAACAAGCGGATGTATTCTATAACAGAGCCGATGACACGGTTGCTGGACTCTGTACATACAGTAGCAGGGATTCCATGGTGGTTGACTCTGGTTGCTGGGGGGGCAATGGTTCGTGCAAGTCTGTTTCCTCTGACGTTGAAGGGGCAACGGGCAACAGAGGTTGTTGTATCTGCGTTTACCCGGGCATCCAAGGACGTGGAGCAGCAGGCACAAGGCATGGGTAGTACTGTGAGTGATAGTAGGATGGATACAGGATTGGTGGAACTGGCGCGGCAGTATGTGGAGGAGAGGAGGAAGCATGAATGTGATACCCCACACCCTGTGTGGATGATCTTGTCTCCAGCTGTGCAACTATCTGTTCTTATCTACGGATTGTATTCTGTGAAGAGTATGTCACATACACACTGGCCTGGATTTGATAGTGGTGGTCCCCCGTGGGCGGTTGATTTGACTCTTCCTGCAGTTGACTGGATCACCATGACGACACCACTGGGAGCTCCTGGAATCATCATGCCTGCTTTCGTCATGGTAGGTCTGCACCTTTCTATACGTTCCATCCGTCCAAGTACAAGAAAAGGAAACGATAGTGTCGTGCCTGAACAGGTTCAGATACGGGAATGGGCTCTTTCCAATCTGGCCATGGTGTTGGAACTCTGTACAATCCCTATAGCTCTTGGTGTTCTCTCCATGCCACAGGCAACCCTGTATTACTGGACGACAGGGATGTATTCCTCTCTACTATTTCAAAAACTGAATACAAGACGCGAGTCGAGCAAAAGAGGACCAGGAAGCAAACGAATAGGACTCTCTCCAGAAGCTCAGTCATTACTCAGGCAGGCTGCACAGAGAGTCTCTGAACAATCTCCTGAAAAAGCATTACCGCTCCTCAGGCAGGCTCTCCTCCTCCACCCAGACAATACATCAATACACATGGCACTAGGTCAAGTCTCTTCATCCCTGCACGCATGGAAGGATGCAGAATATCACTACAATGTTGTGGCACAGGGCCACCATGGTGACCTTGTAGAGCAACAGGCCCTCTTTGGATGTGCCATGGTTCTCCTTCAGTCCAAGGGGAGACGTGAAAAGGCAATTGAATTATTAGAAAAAGCAGCACAGTGTATAGAGAATCGTGATGATACATTCAAACCACTTGCAGTGAGGTCACTGGTGACATTGGCCATGCTCACCACATCATCAACATATGCCCACAGGGCTGTTGCGTTGGATCCATCATGTGCTTCCTCCATCAAGACCTATCTTGAGTTGGATGACACCAAGGATGCATGAGTAGTCTATCCTACTGGTGAATGAAGGTCATTGTAATGAATGAATGAATGACCATGCATGGAGTGCTACGAACCACCACCATGTATATATTTGGTGGTGCCAGTAACTACCTCTTCAAACAAACATGTTGACTATGCTCTTTTGAAGTCATATACGTATTTTATTTAATTACTACTAGTGTAATCCATGTGTATCAGATCCGAGGTACTTGCTCGTTGTCTCTGGTGAGACTGAGGGTTGAGGATCCCTCATCTCTCCCGTGTCAAGAATATCCGACAACGACGAATCGTGATTTCATAGTACGACTATACGTGTCGACTGAATACTATAGTAAAATAGATGAGATTGAGTCGTGCCATCATTGGGGAACAGTGCTTGAGGCCATCAGGAGCACCTCGTCGTCTCTGGAGAAGTCGACCCTGTTCTGCTGCTGTCCAAGACGGACCAATCGTATGGAATAGCGAAGTACAGCGGCTGCATACAGCAACGCATGAACAAATAGAGTGTATGAAGTCTCTAGAAGGATTCTTTGAATCGGAAATTCTCCCCTTACTCTCTGCGGTAGATGAAAACTGGCAACCTGCTGACGTGTTGCCAGACCCTCACGGTGAGTCATTCCTGGAAGACATACGAGACCTGCAAGCTCGATCATCAGATATTCCGGATGATCTCTTGGTATGTCTAGTTGGTGATATGGTTACAGAAGAAGCGCTTCCAACGTACATGAACATGCTGAATACCTTGGATGGGTTCCGTGATGAGACAGGATCTGATCAGCATGCATATGCACGATGGACACGGCAATGGACAGCGGAGGAAAATAGACACGGTGATGTATTGAATAAATATCTTTGGCTCACGGGAAAAGTAGATATGAAGTCTGTGGAGAGAACAATCCAGCATTTAATAGGACAAGGAATGGTTATTCACACAGAGAATCATCCATATAAATGCATGATATACACTAGTTTCCAGGAACGAGCGACAAAGTTTTCTCATGGAGCAACTGCTCGTCTTGCCAAGGAAAAAGGTGATGACGTCCTTGCGAAAATCTGTGGTTTGATTGCAGCAGACGAGAGTCGACATGAAATGGCATACACCAGAACCGTGGATGCAATATTCAAACGTGACCCACAAGGAGCAGTATCATCCTTTGCAGATATGATGCGACAAAACATCATCATGCCAGCTCATTTTATGGATGATGGGCAGCATCGTGTTGTCAATGGAATGGACAGAGGACTCTTTGATGATTTCAGTACTGTCACTGAAGATCTTGGTGTCTATACAGCAATTGATTATATAGACATCATGCAGCATTTGATAACTAGATGGGACGTTGCCAATCTCAATGGTCTAGATGACCAAGGTGTGAAGGATCAAGAGTTCTTGTTGAGTCTTCCAGAGAGATTTACAAAACTTGCAGAGAGAAAGTCAATGAGGAAACAGTCCAAAAGGTCTACAGACCGTCGAGTCAAATTCTCCTGGATATTCAATAGAGATATACCTGTTGTTTAATAGGATATATTTTGTTTTTACATGGTACACACGCAATACAATAGCACGTCTCATGTAAATGACCATGAGAGCCATTCAAACCGGATCTGTTGGTCTGGGCTCGAGTGCGTCGCGACTATCTTTACATAGAATCTTTCAAATACTATTTGATGATATTGATCTAGATCATAGATCGCTGGTGTATTCTACCGAAAGGTTTCAACCCTCTTGTTCCTCCACGAGGCCACAGAGCTCGCTGGGGTCACGATGGTACTCGAAGATCTTTGATATTGAAATGAAAACTGCTCAACGATCTAGATCTGCACGGTATGGTCTTGATACGGTGGAGGATCCTTTGCAAGACGAAGTTGCCTCGAGGGTTGTTGAGAGGGTTGAAGACTGTTCAAGGCGGTTCAAACATGCATTGATCCTTGGAGGATCTAGTATTCAGCTGGCACGATCGTTTATAGGGAGTCATGCGGGTTCTGAACTGGAACGGATAGTATTTGCAGACCATTCGAGTGAGATGCTGGAGCGATGTAAGAAGGCTTGGAAAGAGGTTGGAGGGGCAGCTTCCAGTGTCATGACAGAGTTTCATGTGATGGACCCTGCTTCTGAGCAGGAACATATAGGAGTTGCGAAAGAATCGTTTGATGTCGTGATAAGTTGTTTGGGGTTGCACTGGGTGAATGATATTCCTGGAGTGATGATTCAATGTCGGCAGGCACTTGTGCCTGATGGTTTTTTTATAGGGGCATTGCTGGGTGGGGACACCTTGCAAGAACTTAGGATAGCATGTACTCTTGCACAAGACGAGCGAGAGGGAGGCGTATCCCCAAGGACGTCGCCGTTTGTTCATGTAAGGGACGCAGGGAACCTGTTGACGCGAGCTGGGTTTCAGATACCATCTGTGGATGTGGATGATATCATGATTCATTATCCGGACCCTGTCGCGCTCGTGGAGCATCTGAGACGTATGGGAGAGACAAATGCATCGATACATAGAAGGTTCTTTCTGTCCCGTGATACCGCTCTTGCATCTGCAGCAGCATATATCGGCATGTTTGGTGAGAATGATGCCATACCAGCATCCTATCAAGTCATTTACATGACTGGGTGGTCTCCGGATAGATCACAACCGAAACCGGCAACGAGAGGTTCTGCCACTGTATCATTCAAAGATCTTGAAGACACTCTTTCATCATGAAAATATATGTAGTGTACTTATGTACGGCTTGCCTTCTCTTCAATACCACTTGTTCCAAATCGTCTCCTCAATTCTGCACTAACATCCTCCAAACTGACACCTTGAACATTCAACAAAACCATGGCATGGTAGAATAAATCTGCAGCCTCTGAAGCAGCACGTTCCTTTCCTTCACTCTCTTCCCATGTCTGACACAACTCCCCAGCTTCTTCTCTAACCTTTTTACAGCACAACTCTGGATTGTTCAACAATTTCACAGTCCATGATGGTTTTTCTGTCGACGCATTCTCTTTTCGCTCCTGTATCGTCCGTTCTAAAGCATACAAGGTTGTCATTGGAGAGAACTCTGCACTCGTGTGTGTACCATGTACCTGCACAGAAGATGTGCCATGTTCATCTTCCTCTACAGATACCTTTGTGAAATAGCATGTAGGGGCATTTGTATGGCATGCTGGACCGATAGGTTCCGATAGGTATATAATGGAATCCTTATCACAGTCCAAGTAGACATTCTGCACTTTAATAAAATGACCAGATGTCTCTCCTTTACACCACCGTCCCTTCCTCGATCGACTATAAAATGTGGCAAGTCCCGTCTGTAACGTTTCATTCACGGCATTTCTATCTACAAAGGCCTGCATCAGAACCTCTCCTGTATCTACATGCTGAGCAATAGCCACAGCTAGACCTTGAGAGTCCCACTTTAAAGAATCCAAAAATGCACTCATATTCTCAATGGCGCCTTCCTCTTTTTGTATCGACTGACAATAATTCATTCTCTTTGAGGAGAATCGCCCCGTTACATGCGGTGTTTTCCTCGTGAAATGGTGCTGCAGCCTTGCAGCAGGCATGGTGTTTCGACATGTCCGAGCAATCTTCATCATCTGGAGTATTCCTGGAGTAGTATCCTAAAATCATCAATCGTACTACAATATTATATAGTATAAATAATGATGCTCTTGTAATCAATCAATCAATCAATCATGTTATTAGATTTCATTGTCTTACATTCAGATGGTCAACAGTCTCTCTCTCTCTCTCTCTCTCTCTCTCTCACACACACACACACACACACAGAGAAAGAATTTTCTAGCAAAACAAACAGAATAATAAACAAATCTATATCTACATATATGTCGTCATGCATGAGGATGATACGTTCGTTGGTACGATCTATCTCTATGTGTTGCTCGTTTCATCGGTCCGAGACCTTTGTCATGCTTTCCCACATGTTTATGCCATGTATTGGCAACACCCAAACGTTGCATCGGTGGAGGTCTTCGTGGATGATGATGTTGATGAGAATGATATTGTCTATGACGGGGTTCTCGTCGATGCGTCCGCTGAGACCATCTCCTCTCTGACGTCACAGATGGAGTCGCTCCTACCTTGCATTCGACACCGATATGACCCTTGTCTCCACAGTTGTAGCAGCTTGGAATCGCATCTGTACTCGCGAGACCTTTACAATTTGCATGTCCAACATGCCCACATGACATACACGTCACCATTCTCAAGTCATCGTCAGAGTATCGTTGATTGCAGTGTCCCTCTGCACGTAACACATCTCCGGGACCAGATGCTCTGCAGTGATTTGTGCCGCATCGTCTGCAAATAAATCTATTCGAGCTTTCCCATCCATCAAGTTTTACCAGACAGTCTCGGGCCATGTGCCCAGATTCTCCACATCGAAAACATGGTGTATTAGGACACTTTATGCTTGAATGACCAAATGTTGCACACAGAAAGCAGGGCCGCTGCTTTGCTGGATTGGGACAGTCCCTAGCAAAGTGTCCCACAAGACCACATTTGAAACATGTCGATCCAACGGAAGCGTCCTCATCAAAGTACCTCACCGGCCTAGAAAATTGTCTATATTCCGCTGATGTGAGCATTTCAGCATCATCTTCTATCAATATCACGCCATCAGGAGGCTGTTCAGGAACTGCATCCAGAGACTCGCGGGGTGGTGGGAGCGACAGGTCTTCAGAAACGCCTGTGGGCTTTTGTATTGCCGCCTTGCTATCAGACGTGGTAGTACCAGTAGTAGTCTTTGTGTCTGGTTCAGCACGAGGAGATAACTGCTCTTCCAGGATATACCCATGTTTCTTTTCCAGCTGCTTGACATATTCCAAATACTCGTCAATGGGATGTGACCCTCCCTCCTCACTCGACTCTGACAGTACCTCTGCTTCTTCTTCGTCTCGGTTTTCTAGTTTCATGTCATTCGTTTTCTTTATAGGTGATGACCGACCCCGTGTTGGCTTCTTTCCACCTCGACGTCCACCACGTGTCGTGTTCTTTTTCTTTCCAATTCCAGCCATGGTGTTTCATAGAGTCAGTGAATGCACGTGGTGTGGTGTCTCTCGCATTCTCTTTATATAATTACATGTATTACATATAGAAAGTTTACAATATGTATGATAGAAGAGAGAGGTATATGTTGAATGAATGAAGATGACGTTTCGTTGGATGCATGCATATCAACAATATATATTGGACGAGGCCATGTTTCAAAAAGCAAACTAGTTGCTACCCTCAGGATCTTTCATGGAACCATCATATTGAGGAAACTGCTGATCTATCACATGAATATCAGAACCTTTCTCAATGGCATGCATGCATGCAGTAATGCAAATATTCATGAGTTTACAGTCACTTGCATGAATCATGCATCTGATCTTCATATTTCAGTAAAACAGCCATGATAAAGTACTACGTTTTTAATACATGGTAATAATTTTGAAAACAAAACAGATGTCCATCTGAAACGAGTGATAGCTATCAGTTTTAAAACTTCTTCTATATATAGAAGGGTACGAAGCGAGTTCAACCCTTCTCTCTACAAACAAGTATATTCTCCACATACAGCACGACAGTCTTTCTGGACTCACAAATAATCAAACTAAATAGAAAAATAGTGATATAAAGATAGAATGAATAGCATGCCGTGTTTGAATTCACTTCATAGTAGCCTGCATGGCATGAGGACATGCCTGGGACATTCTCAAAGAACCCGATTATTCTGCCCTGATGCAATACGAATTCCTTCCTATATTATAGAGTTGCAAAAGACTACGGAGCAGCGTATGGGAGTTTGCATATTTGCGTCTCGATTTAGCTCTGGAGGGTTTACCAGGCATCACCTGGAGGATGGTCCACCTCCTGATACCATGGGGGACGAACCACGTGTGCTGGAGCATCCGGTTGCTGCAGTAGAAGATACCACACATGCAGTAGAAAAAACAAAACAATGTGGAGCCTTTCAGCGGATTCCCATGGTGTCTCCGTCGTATGAGATTATAGAAACAGCACTAAAGCGAGCAGATAGGGTGGGGTATAATAAGAAACTCAAGAATGATGGGGCGAGGGCGAAGAATCGTGCTGCTCGGCAGCTGGATACGTTGATGAAAGAGCTTACCAAGCCTCTGGGGAAGTATGAAGATGGGTTTATGCACCCAGATGCGTTGCATCCATTTGAGAGGGCCTTGTTGTCTCTGTCTGTAGGAGAGGAAGCATACGTGCATGCAGTTGATGGGGTCAAGTCACTGCGAAAGTCTGTGGTTGGGGTTGCAAAAGGATATGCAGGGCGATGCTCAAAGTCTCCGACGAAGAAAGAGGCGTTGGATTTGAGGGACCAGGGGTTTGCAAGTGTTGAATCAACATACAAGAGGTACTCGTATATATTAGATGAGCTCAAAGAGATAGCAAAGAGTCTACGAAAACTCCCTGTCGTGGATCCTGAATTATCTACAGTAGCTCTCGTAGGTGCTCCAAATGTAGGCAAGTCTTCTCTTGTGCAGTTGCTGTCATCTGGCCTGCCAGAGGTGCAAAATTACCCATTTACAACCCGCTCCATCAAAATGGGGCACTTTTTTGTACATGGTCGTAGATGTCAGGTGACGGATACTCCAGGGCTTTTATATAGAGGTGATGAAGATAGAAATGATATGGAAAAGTTGACTCTTGCATCCTTGGAATATCTCATGACATCTGTTCTCTTTGTGATTGACCTGACTGGAGAGTGTGGAACCTCTCTGGCTGATCAATGGAGAATACGAGAAGAACTATTGCAACGTTTTCCTGATAAACCTTGGATTGATGTGTTTTCGAAAGCTGACGTTTTGCAAGAGCAACTGTCCCAAGCAGATGCCTTGCTGCAACAAGGCGTTTCCTCTCAAGACATTCTTTCAAAAGGGAATACTGCAAGAGATCTGAATGCTTCAGAACTAGCCTGCCTTATTCCAGATGCATGTAGGGTGTCATCGTTGACTGGAGATGGTATTGATGAACTGAAAGAGCAAATGATTATGATGATGAAACTGTAATTATAGTATAGCCAGAACAAGATGGGGGGATGGGGGGCCCAACGTGGGTATCTTTTTGGGGACTGCGATAGAGGCCTTTCTTTAATTACTATTAGAAAATTCCTTACTTACTATGTCTTTACATGATAATGAAGATTTCATGGATGATGCTGATCCAGAAACCCTCTCGAGTGGACGGAATAGCACCAGTTCGTCTCATCAGGGACACTTACGAGCTTCTGTCTCTCAGTCACGTGTCGATGTGGCTCGTGCCATTGGTAATCATTTTATTGATCAAATGAATGAATCGAGATATGGTTCCAGTTCGGATACGAGTGTCAAGAGGATTGAGTCTGTACGTTTGTTACTGGTTATCATAGGCTGGGACCTTTGTCTTGCTGTTATTGGTTATGTATTCCATTGAAACAAGAGAATCACCCAGGGTGACTGCTCACAAAGAAACTAAACGCGTGTCATGATGAGCATAAGTATGTATGCAGGCGCCTGATCTTCGTAGAAGCACTGATGAGAGTCTCCCTCGAGTCACTGTTGGAATCTGTGCCATGGATAAAAAGGCCAATTCGAAACAAATGCGGGCTATCACGGAACGGTTATTGCGATATGGAGAGTTCGAGGTAATCATCTTTGGGGATGATACGATTTTGAATAAACCTGTGGAGGAGTGGCCTGTGGTGCAGTGCTTGTTGTCCTGGCATTCAGGTGGGTTTCCCCTGGCAAAGGCACAAGCATACGTGCAGCTTCGTCGACCCTATCTCATCAACGATGTGTACTCTCAAGATATTCTATTGGATCGGAGAAAAGTCTACCGTCGGTTGATTGAAGCTGGTATTCCAGTTCCTCATCATATTATTGTAGACCGGGATGGCTTGCCAGAAGGGATGTTAGACCCAGAAGGGTTTAAAGAAGCAGAGGACTTTGTCGAGTTGAATGATGTTCGAATCAACAAGCCTTTTGTCGAGAAACCTGCTTCTGGGGAGGATCATAATATTTACATCTACTACCCACATTCTATGGGTGGTGGGGTGAAAAAGTTGTTTAGAAAAGTTGATAATAAATCAGCAGACTATGATCCCAAACATCCTGGTACTGTGAGAAGGAATGGTTCATATATTTATGAAGAGTTTCTTACCACGGGTGGTACTGATGTCAAGGTTTATACTGTTGGGCCTCGGTATGCTCATGCAGAGGCAAGAAAATCTCCAGTTGTTGATGGAAAAGTTCAGCGGACTCCAGATGGTAAAGAGGTTCGGTATCCCGTCTTACTTTCTCCTCAAGAAAAGGAGATTGCGCGGTCAGTGTGCCTTGCCTTTGGACAGCGAGTGTGTGGTTTTGATCTGCTCCGGTCGGAGAGAGGGCGATCATATGTTTGTGATGTGAATGGATGGTCATTTGTGAAGAATTCTCAAAAGTACTATGATGATGCGGCTGGCATTTTGCGGGTGACTATTTTGAGTGCTGTTGCACCGCACAGACTTTTGCTTGCATGGGAGAATAACTCATTTAGGTTTCCATCATCAGATGAGCAAGACATTCCAATTGCACCTGCCTTGGAGGATGGTCTTCAACGTACAAGTGTCTATTCATGTGAATCATATGATGATCTAACATCACCTGCTGCTGCAGGAGAAGCAAAAACAGGACTTAGGCCTGGTGAAGAACTCAGATGTGTACTTGCTGTGATTCGGCATGGGGATAGAACTCCAAAGCAAAAGATGAAAATGGTTGTCACACAGAAACCAATGTTGAATCTGTTGGAGAAGTACGTTGACTCCAAAGGCAAACAAGCAAAACTGAAGAGTCCAAAAGAGTTGCAGGAGCTATTGGATGTTACTCGAAATCTTTTGAAAGATATGGAGGACATGCCCTCTGATGATGATTCAGATTTGAATGAAACCAGGGAGAAGTTTAGAATTATCAAAACTGTTCTTGAGCAGGGAGGTCAGTTTGCAGGAATTAATAGAAAAGTTCAACTCAAACCCTTGAAGAAGGTCGAGGATGGAGACGTGTCTGTGTGTACAGAGGCTTTGTTGATTTTGAAACATGGAGGGGTGTTGACACACGCAGGAAGGCAACAAGCAGAGGCTTTGGGATCACTCTTCCGAAACCTCATGTATCCTCAAAGTGGGCCAACTGGTGGTGGATTACTCCGTCTGCACTCCACATACAGGCATGATCTGAAGATTTACTCGTCAGATGAGGGAAGAGTACAGACATCTGCTGCAGCATTTACAAAAGGCTTGCTTGACCTTGAAGGCTCCTCGCTTACGCCCATATTGGTGAGTTTGGTGAATAAAGATGCTGGTATGCTTGATGCGTTTGGAAAAGGTGCATCCGTAGACATCAATGCTGCGAAAGCTGAATTATATGCACAGATGACATACAACAAAGATACACAACAGAGTGAATACGCCATGCCAGAGTACTCTAAACATCTCAGAACACCTCAAGAGTCACCAAACATTGAGACCTTGTCTCTTGAAGAAACATGCAGCAATGCTTCGACGTCTATGAGCTCTGCAAACAACTCGAAATTGAATCTGGGAACCCCAGGCACATTTACAGAGGAGGATGAATCATGCCCTCCAGGCGCATCAAATATTGAAGGAAGGCCCCACATTTACCCCATGCCAGAAAATCCATTAGCAAGTATGAGATACTTACGAGATTTGACAAAGTCTCTTGTGGAACAATTACGTGAAAAGTGTCTGGAAGAGATTAAAAGTGATGAAAACCAAGAGGGTTATTCAGCATTGACAATGGATCCAAATGAAGAATGGAACCAACCCCCAGATGCTCCTTGTGGTGGTGAAAAACTTTTGCTCGTGTTTGATCGCTGGAGGAAGCTGGCAAAGGCATTTTGGAATGAAAAGAAGGGCTATGACATATCAAAGGTACCTGACATCTATGATGCCGCAAAGTATGATTCGATTCATAATGTGCATCTGGGTCTTACAGGTCTTGAGGCATTGTACACATCCGCAAAAGAGCTTGCGGCTGCTGTGATACCTAATGAGTACGGCCTGCAACCTCTTGGGAAACTCAGGATTGGATCTACCATTTGTGCCAACCTTCTCGGCAAGCTTCTCGCTGATCTCGCATCCATGAGGGATGAAAGTATGACAACATCTGGTATGCAGCATAAAGATGCGCAGTTGCGTTCAGAATTTGCCGCTGGCCTTGTGGATGCCATGGAATCAATCTCTGAAGATCCAGATGGTGATGACGAGGTACTCATTGGTGGAGAGGATGATGCAGGTGAGGATGACGCTACAATGCATCGTCTGTGTCCAACATACGCTCAAGATGTGAACTCGCCATTGAGGCATGTACGGACACGTATTTATTTCACGTCTGAAAGTCATTGCCACTCTCTCATCAATGTGCTTCGGTATTGCCATTTGGCTCTCTCCAGGGACAGCATTATGGAGGAATCGGGAGAATCCCTCTTAAACAGTACTCAGGAGCTAGACTATATGACGCATGTGGTATTGAGAATGTTTGAAAATAAAAATTTGCCCCTTCGTGATCCAGGGAGGTTCCGAGTTGAAATTTTGTTCTCTCCTGGTGCAGCACACAGTCCATATGAAGTCATCCCCATCAGGAAGGATCATGTCATTCCAATCGTCCCTCGGGTGGGAATCCATAAAGGAACCAAGGGTGGTTTGACATTACATGAGCTGGAGCAGGCAACGAAGCCCTATGCCAAGCCATTCAAGAGAATGCAAGATCCATACTTGCCCCTCAAGGGTGCTCCCATCCCCATGGCCAAGGCTTCAGAAAAGCTCGATTTTTGGATTTAAATCAGTCTACGCTATCATTTATTTTTTCTTCAATTATTTTGATACAATTATATAATCAATCTTGGTCATTCGAATTTCCCAAAGACTTTGTTCATAGTCTCGTCACTCGGATTCCAATGCCCGAATTCGTCAAAGCCTCTGTGACAATAGATGATGACAATGCGTCATCATGGAGTATTCCTATATCATCAGGAAACTTGTATCAAGCCATAGGTGAACTCCGACGTGAGGTTCTGGCATATTACGGAGGTATCGTACCCAACGCCCAGGCGGGTCTACCAGACCAACAGGACGACGACGTTGAGAGTGACGATGGTACGAAACCAGCACTGCCTTGTTGAGATTACATTGAGTCACAAGAATGATTGTGTCTGATGACTCACTTTGTATGCATTCGTGTGTAGATGATGGTAAGGCGCAGGAGTCTGAAGGAAAGCGACAGAGAAAAATCTCTTGATGGACTCACCTTATTGAGCATGTTTTCCTTGGACTGGCCAAGAATCGCAAGATTGTCGTATTAGTTCTGCATTCTTTCGTACAATGATGTACCGAGATCGGTACCATTTAGGGAAAAATCGTATTGAAACACCTTACATGCTTCTCAAGGCAGATGCTTCTAGAATTGGTGTGGGATTTTCTGGAGCTGCCACATATCCTTTGTCACCCTGACATCGTGAACAAGGCATTTAATACGGGTCAGAAAAATGGTATAAACAATAGCCAAGATCTAGATATGTCTCTTGGACATAGTTACGAACCGATGACAGACAAAAGTAGAAAGATGCTTTGTACAAGCATGGACTATTGGTCTGTACTGTCACATTTTGTCAACTCATATCAACTACATGTTGGCCAATATGACCTTGCTGCGTGTCCATATTCTTTGTAAGAATCCTGTTTCTAGTCTTGTACAGAATGTACATACATCTGTCATCGACTGATCCTCCTCTCCAATAGTATCAGTCAGTCAGTAGGGACAGAGTAATTCGGTAAACCGAAGAGGCCCGCGAAAAAATCTATCAGGATAAACCTTTCAACTGTGACTGAAAGTTTCTTTATGGTGAGAGAACTCCGACTGTGAAGCAGCTATTGAACAATAAAGTGATCAAATCGGAATATATCAGGTCAAATAACCACTGTATGCTTTTTTTTAATCCTCTGACGTGACGCAACTCGACATGGTCTCTCAGATGGAAACTTGGATTGAGGATTATCGTGTTTGGGTCCTCCCTTCCAATTATTGATAGTAGGTAGTCTATTTTTGATTGATTCATCATCATCGTGTAGCATATAGATGGAGGCCCGGGAAAAGATGGGGTTGGAGTCTCCCAGTAGACCCCTTGGAAAACGAAAACAGCCGGTTTCCAGCAATCTGGACTTGGAGCATCAGCGAATGCCTCTACGGCATGAAACTGTTATAAATAATCGTGTGGGATCAGATGTAGTAGATCCAGATTCCCAGCCTCCCCAAAGGCCAAGGGTCCATAGTGCTAAGGGTGGTGCAGATGCTACAAGGCACGTACCTTCGATGGGTGGATCTATACGGTCAAAGAAAATGCAGGATGCTGCAAATCTTGTCGCAACAGCAAGGCAGATTCAAAGAGAGAGACTAGAGCATGAAGCAGGTACTTCAACGGAGAATGCTGGATCAGTTGAGGGAGGGCATCCAGTTATAGGCCTTCCCGTGACCAAGAATCATATTCAACAAAATCCTGCCGACGATACAGTCAACTCTGATGCCTTATCTGAGAATAAATCTGGAGAGCAAGGAGAGCAGAAGATGAGGCTTGTATGGTCCCAAGAGCTGCATAATCGTTTCCTCAATGCACTCAGTCACTTGGGACTCAAGAAAGCAGTTCCAAAGAATATATTAACGCTTATGAATGTAGAAGGGATGACTAGAGAGAATATAGCATCGCATTTGCAAAAGTATAGGATGTACCTGAAAAAGGCTGGAGGCTACTCAACCAAGGAAAAGGTGTCAAACGAAAGGCTGCAGCAGCTTCACGAAAATAATGTCCAAGAAATGGCATCTCGAGAAGCGATGCACCAAAATATATCGATAATGGACGACCCAATAGCTGTGGAGAACGAGAATAGCCAGCATGCAGAGAAAGCACAAACACACGATACTCCTCATACACCAGATGCTGGATTGCCAAACGTTGTAGAGGGGATTCCAATATCAGATGCCCCCATACCACCACTCCATATGAGAATGTATCACGCAAAGCAGGCCCTGTGCCCTGCAGTTGCAGCTGTAGGAGGCGGCTTCTTTGATCCGCAGAGCTGGCAGTACCCAGAACTTCCAGGAGAAGACTCGTTGAGCAGTCAATATCAGGTAAAAACTGGCGATAATCACATTGATGCGTACAGCCATCTACCTCTTAAACATCATGATGATCATACTGATATATTCTTTGATGGCAAGCATGACAATCAGTCAGAGTCTGATAATGCAGCCGCAGGACAGGATGAGATTTGCGATGAAGATTTGCTTATAGAAAAGTCGACTATTGAGCATCAACAATGAATTTTTACGTCATATTATTTGATTTGCACGTGTATGAAAGATATCATCTAAAACGTCCAGAACTGCGTTGTACCATATTTGTCCAAAGGGGCGCCACCGGTCACAATGAATGCATTGGATGGGCCGACAAGACGCGTGCCTGGGTTTCTCTGATATTGCCATTGTATTACATGTTGCACAATTCTATAACATATTTGTATTCTTCAAAACACTTTTCAGGAGGATATTGGCAAATTGGTGCACTGCTCCTACAGAGCTGTGTCTAGTGAGTCAGAACAGAATGGGTAGTCAACCTCCTCGGACGATACACAGGATAGGAGTCAGCAAAGCTCTTCAGTGGCAGCATTCTGCCATTCTTTCATTAGTTTATATACTGATATGTATATGTACTCAGTGGAAGGGAGGGATCTCCCTGATTCAGGGAGTTGCCGCTCAACAAACTCAAGGTCCTTCGACAGTCTACATTTCTGAGGTCATGGCAAGGAATAAAAACTATGCCATTCCACTGGACCAATCTACCCCGGATTGGATTGAAATCCATAATTATGGGACTGAATGGGTGAATATGGCTGGATATACGATATCTGACGGTGGTGGAACGCCTTTTGTGTTTCCTGATGGTGTGAGCATTGGACCAAACGAGCGCAAGGTGTTTTTGGCTGATGGAAGTGGTCGAGTCGTCTCAAACATGGTGTTCTTGGACTTTAAGCTCGGTGCAGATGGCGAAACATTAACTTTATATGATGCTAATGGAAAACTACTTAGCGAAGTGACTTTCCCTCCATTAGATGAGGATCAGAGTTATGGGCTTGTGGCAGGTGCTAAACCACAGGATACGGATGCCTATGCGATTTTGGAGACTGCGACTGCAGGCTCTGAAAATTCGGGACCAGCGCCGGCAAAGCCTTTTGAAATCGATTATGAGGATGTAGGTCCCGTAAAGGGTAGTTTTGATGTGAAGATTGCTGTGAAAGATCAGACAATTCCAATCAATGGAGTTTCAATGACCTACCAAGTCAACAGAGGAGATGCAACATCTGTTCAGATGCAGCCATCTGGCGATGGTGTGTACACAGCCACAATTCCAGCTCAAAAGGCAGGGTCAATGATTCAATGGCATTTCACCATCAGTGATGGAGCGGGAAATTCAGTGAGAATCCCTCCTTTTCAGAATACCACTGAGAGGGAGTTCTATGGTACTTTTGTTGAAGACCCTTCATTAAGCACAAACTTGCCAGTCATTTACATCAACTGCAAGGACGAGAAAGCTCCTTTCACTGAAGGAAAAGATGCTACTCCAGGTTGTTCAATCATGATCAATGGCAAGTTTTATGATAACGTTGTTATTCGCAGGCGAGGCATGTCTAGTTTAGCGTGGCCAAAACCTAAATTCAAAGTTGATGCTGGAGATCAGGGCAAGATTTTTGAGTTGTATGAGGGTGATGATAGAAAGGTGAAAGAATTCAACATGAACTCTGAGTGGTTTGAGCCAGGAGAAAACTCATTTATGAGGGAGACTGCTGCATGGAAGGCTTTGAAAGAAATGGGCGTGGATGCCCTCGACTACTACCAAACCCAGGTTCGTTTGAATGGGGAGTATTTTGGAAAGTTCTCCCTAGGAGAGGATTGGGACGTAGACCCATTGGAAGAATCTGGTTATGCAGTGACTGGACCATTAATGAAGAGTATTTCTGGAGAATTCTCCAATCTGAGATGGGACGTTGACCCATATGCGGCAATGTATTACTATAGACCAATCACAGTGAAATCTGATGATGCATTCCTGGAGCTCTCTGACCTCGCCAAGGGTCTTGCAGGTGCCATCTGCCAATCCAGAAGCTCCTACGTCTATGACAATATTGATTTGCCAAAGGTTGTGAATTACATGGCAGCAATGACCATCCTGCTCAACCAAGATAGGTGCACCAAGAACTTTTACTTGTACAAAGATCCAACAACCGAGCTATGGTCTATCCTCCCTTGGGATATAGAAGCTTCTTTCGGATCAGATCGTGGATTGGGAGGTCGTCCTGCGCCAGATTACTGCATCCTTGACTGTGAACAGTGGAATAGTCCCCTATATTGTGATAAAAATCACCCTCAAGATCTTCTCATAAGCACTCCATGGGGATTGATCACAACAAATGTGGATCTGGAGAGGTCAAGCAGGAAGCTATTGCAGTCAGGAGGGTTCCCTGGAATGACTGAAGGGACTCCACTTAATGGAGCAGCAAAGGTAGGCTTGGAACTCCCTGAAACATCCGCCATTCGACCAGATTATGATGTGGATCAGAGATCCCTGATCCCCATTCCAACAGGTGTCAATGGAACATACAATTATCTCCTGGATGCGATTCTTTCCATTCCAACCACAAGAGCAATGTATGTCCGACGACTCAGGACTCTCATGGATGAATTCCTAGCAACAGGTAGGCTGGAGCAGTTGGTCACTGAAGAATATGATTTGATCAGGGATGAAGCAGCTCGGGATGTTGACTTTTGGGGGGCCTCTGGCAGTGCAGAAAGGGGGTACCAACAAATCGTTGCTGAGCAGATTCCTATTCGCTCAAGCCAACTCTATGAACAGTATTCTTCTACTGGACCAATTCCTTTGATTCCAGATGCTCAACCATCGGATGTGACCCTTCAAGTCACACAGGTGACCCCAGGAGAGAATGGCTACGTGACACTCACCAATCCAAATGACATTGCCTTGGATATTTCTGGATGGACACTCCAGGGCGACGACTTTACTTTTGAATTCATACCTGGAACAGTTATTCCAGCCAATGGAGAGGCATACGTTACTTCTAATCCATTGGCATTGAGAGAAACCCTGTCTCCATCCCCAGAGCTTTGCAGTCAAGCCTTCATCCTTGGAGGTGGGGACACCTGGCAAGGAGATATCTCAAACACAGCAACAGTTGCAACCACAAGTATTTCCAAGTAAATGAATTTCCACATTAATGATTCATCAATGTAATAGCTGACCATATCAAGTCGTAGCCTGCGTCTGTTGGTTCGCTATTTCACGGAATTCAAAATGTCAACGGTTCACGACATTGACGTTGTCTTTCCAGATGCAAAGGAATTATTATCTACATTACAGTCTATAAAACCAGATACTAAAGTAACCGCAGATTTCACATTCTCCGAAGGAGGTGTTAGTGTTCACTGGATCAACAAGGCAAAAAACTTTCAATCATCCATCTTTCTAGGAAAAAATGTACGTATGGATCTATTCTAGTAGTTGGGTGCATCTTCATGAAATCAATGTAATGCTGTAGTTGTTTGAACGATATACACTTCCATCTGAGAAGGAACAAGTCGAGTTTACTGTGGAGGTGACAACTCTCCTGGATATGCTCAGGATTTTCATCGCAAGTGACGTGGGTGGATTGCAGATGCAATATCCAGGAGAGCATCAGGAGTTGATTTTAAAGTCTACCATTCACGAAGATCATATCCAGGAAGACCAGCACCTGCTACCAACTGTATTTTCAAAAATAGAGACACTGGCCTTTGCTGACTCTGCAAACCTCTCGGAATATATTCAAGAGCCATGCTCTACTATATTTTCTGATCGAGGTTCCATTTTCAAAGATGCAATAGATGACGTGCATGTAGCTGGAAACACGGTGCTGTTGGAGATGAAGGATCATCCTCCTCAACTTACATTGTCGTCTGTGACTCCAGACATTGAGGTCTATGTCGACGTTCCTATACAGTCTCTGACTGGATTTGTATGTACGTCTCCTCTCATTGATCATAGATATGACACCAAGCATGTGGTGCGTGCTTTTTCTGTGTCTCCCAATAGGAAACTGGATGCAGGGTATGACACAGAGCATCACTGTGGGATCAGCATTGATCCACAAGGTTTGATGAAGGTTGTGCACATGTGGAAGAGTCTTCGTCAGAAGATTAACGAAGGCGAGAATTCAGATAGTATGGTTGTGACACAGTTTCTCATCATGCCAAAGGTAGATGAAGATGTCAGTGAGCATCATCAGGATGCTGATGGGATGTCATCTCGAGCCAACAACTAGAAAGATATATAATATATGAATGTTGCAACATAGTTGCACATAACGAATGAAAACAGTTCATTTAATCTTTTTTGGACCCATTGAAGAAACTCTTAATCTTGGTCACAACTCTGTTGACAAAGGTCAACACTGTCCAGGACAATGTTCCTGGCTTTGGAAAGTTGACACCAATAGCAGCCAAAATTCCAAATAATGCTCCCATACCTTGAGTATTTCCAACGCGTCTATCCATCACGTACCCTCCAGTGAAAGAAGCAACCTTCAAGTCCTCATCAAACACATAACTGAGACATTCTGGAGCACCCTTGATCTCTTTTCCAGTAGCAGGATATGATTTCGATCCAAATTTGAGCTCTCCAGTATGTGTACCTGTGTTACGCACGGTAAACCACACACGGTTTGGTTCATACTTGTCAGTTCTAAAGTCATATGGGTGAGCATCCATATCTGGAATGGCATCCGTCAGCTGGAATCCCCTCACTGCCTTCAAGTATGCATCTTTATCCAACGAAACAATTGGAAATTCAAACCTGAAGTTGTTGGCAAGAACAGATTCATCCTTCACCCCTGTCATGGTCTCAAACACCTCCTTGGCTCGTGCCACAAGAGTCTCCTCATCATATGGGAATTGCTCTGGTGTTCCCTCCAAAACAGCTGGCTCCATTGATGGTGGTGCTACAACAGTATCGGTTGGGAAGAATGTCGTCTACATGAAACAAATGTCAACGTCAATCTCAGTTGAAAGACCACCACACATTCGGACACCCCATACCCACACGCACCTGAACGGTTGGAGATTGCACTGTTTTTTTCTTAATATTAAACCCAGTTGAAATTCGACGGGTTGATCCAACAAACGGCGATGTTTTACCAACGCCAGAAACTCCCAATGATCTGCAAGTCCTCGTACGGGCAATCTGGTTCATCGTTTCTTCTAGATGATAGACGATGGATCGTAACGTAATAATAATTCAATCTATTTACAATGTGCTATCCCGCATGAAGAAATAAAGACATCTGTGGTTGGAACTTCCCCATCACCAGCTTGGAGTGTCTCATTCACATTCTCCATCAGAAACCTCAATGCCTCATCGTTTACTACACGCCCCACAACCACATGCTTACCATCACACGACTGACATCCATCCTTGGACAATGTAAAGAAAAACTGACTTCTATTCGTGTGAGGCCCTGAGTTTGCCATGCTCACAACACCAACATGATCATGTTTACGTTTCAATCCACCCTTTTCATCCTTAAAAAAGCCACTGTAGATACTATCACCACCCTTGCCATTGATATCCCCCCCTTGGAGACAGAAATCCTTGACAAATCTATGAAACATTGTGTTTTGATAGTGCAAGTCTTTGCCATGCTTATCAACTGTCCCCTCACAGAGACTCTTGAAGTTTTTCACTGCTCTAGGACATTCTGTATCGTTTAATTGAATCTCAAATCGACATGATACGACAGCATCTGGTTTGATCAGCCGTGGTTTCCCTCGACTTGACCAACGGAAATCACTTTGAAATGTTTCCACGAGAAGCTCTCCTTGATCTGGTGACAGTTCTGATAGATTTTTAGGGAAACAAAATTGTTGATAGATCTCGTGGAGATACTCTTGGGTGAGATCGTATGACTCTTGTTGTTTCAATTCCTCTTGTCGACTTCCAATGCCAATCACCATGTAGACCCTTTCCTCACTCATTCCGTGTCGTTACATACTATAATTAAGAATCTCCTTGCATTTCTTTAACTGCATTTAAGATAAGTTCTAAACTCTTGTGTTCTGCGGCCATCTCCTCATGCCACAGGGCAAGGCGAGCCTTGTCAACATCTGCCAAAACATCTGTAGGTATTTGATCACTCTTTTGAGCCTGAAGTCTTTCAAGATTCTGCTGTGCCATAATTCTAGAAGATCTCTCTCGAACCAAAGCTTCTGTCATCTTCCTCTTGCCTTCTTCAGCTGCAGATCTGGCCTGGCTCATCTCATACAAGGCATCCTCTGCTTCATGCCACTGCTGACGCATGGACTGTTTTGCCTGTGCTGCTTCTTCCATTGCTTTCCTCATAATATCTTCACTTTCCTTGCAGTTTTCAATATCTTGCTGCAAGTCCTTGATCATATCATTCGATTCTTTCAACTGATCCTTGAGTCGTTCCACTGTTGATGCCAAGGTTGCATTTTCAGCCTTGACATCCAAGAATTCCTGAGAATCCACAGCCCTACCTTTTTGTTTCAGATTCGTCTCTTGCACTTGTTTCGTCAACAGTTCAACTTCGTCATGAAGCATATCACGTTCCTGAATCAGCGAGTCCATACGATCCTGCAACAGTTTACGCTCCACAGCCACTGCTGCTGCTGCATCCTGGGCTGCAGCCATCTCCTTGGCAGCTTCTGACATGCCAATTTCAGCCTTTGTTCGCAACCCCTCTTGCAGTAATGAAGATGATCTCAGCTGGTTGACACTTTTCTTTGCCTCTTCTATCATATTGTTTGCTCTCCTTTCGAATTCCTTTGCCTTGGCAGCTTGCACTCTGATCTCATCCCGTGATGCTGCCAATGCAACCTTGCTCTCCTCCAACTGCTTGGTTGTACTCGCCAATGCATTGGAAGCACGTTCACTGTCTCGTCTCACCTGCACCAATTCCTTCATGGCCGTATCCAGGTCTTTCCGAGTCGCTTTACGTTCTGCTTCACACAGTTGCAACGCCTCCTTCTCAGACATGAGTGCCTGCTTTACATCCTCCAATTCCTTCTTCAGCTTGCCCATCTCCCTCTGCATGCAAATATATTCCGACCTCGCGTCATCCCGTTCTTTCTCCACATCATGTAACTTTTCTTGCGCAGCGATTCGAGCACCAGTTTCCTGCACAAGCTGGCGCAGTGCCTGATCCCTTGCCTCCTGTGCTGCATTTCTATCTGCCTCTGCACGCGATCTCGCACGTTCAGATTCATCCCTCGCAGCATTCGTAGACTTCATCCAAGTCTCCATCCTACTCTGGAGACTTTTCGATGCTGCTTCCCATTCTTGATGAAACGTTGACGTCGTCATGTCTGTCATGAGTTGTGATTCCACAGGTGTCAGATTACTACAAGGACGTCAGACACAGGTGTCAGACAGATTTCCCCAGTTATATAGTTCCTGATGTGTAAATTTGGGTTTGAGAACTCACAGTGTTTGAAGATACTGCAAGAATTGAAGATGATTCGTTTCAGTAATCAGAAAAAGGTTCCACCCTGTGCTGACTCGTGATTGGTTCTTTCCTACAGAATATTCGTCGTCTTACTATATACATAAATAATCTAAAATGCTATGAGATTGTAATACTTGAATCCATTCTTTTTGAATGGAATCTCCTCTGCAGGTCAGAGGATCGATGGAGATGAGATTGACCGTCTGGTCTTATCAAATGAATCAAATGACCGTAGATAATGGTAGATTTCAATGGGAGATGGTGGTCATCTGTTGAACGACATTCGTTCTGACAGACTTGAAAGAAAAAATACACCAACATCGTATTCTCTTTTTGGGTCTTGTAAAACATACGAATATGATATGAGTGTCGACGACGGGTGCTCTGCCATGGAGCAGTGGCTGTGTCCCATTTGCAGAGAATTAATGTACAAGCCCGTTGGAAGTCCTTGTGGGCATATATTCTGTTTCTGGTGCATTCATCGCTCCATGAGTCCTTTTCAAACAAGTACATGTCCGATATGTAGATCCTCATTCTGTCATTTTCCATCGGTACGTGTGGTATCATGACGTGTCTTGTTTGAACAGCCTTTTGTATTTGCACATGCTCTGTGTAGATTATATCAAAGCTTCACGAGTTCTTGCAAGCGTCGTTTCCTGAAGAGTATACAAAGAGAGCAGAAGAAGCGAGAGAAGAAGAAAAGGAGACTGATGTGGCGTCACCTCAAGTACTCTGCACAGACAGACATCGTGGTGCGGAGAGTGCACCAGTTGGAAAAGGAGGACCATCGAGCAAGGATTTTGCGTGTGATGCGTGTGATATGTTGGTGTATAAACCTTTGATCTCAAATTGTGGGCATGTTGTGTGCAAGCATCACGTGGATCTTTCTGATCATGGAACCAAGGGTCATTGCCCTGCGTGTCATGCGGCATTCCATGGAGGAGAGGCAGTGTGTACCCAGTTGTGGGACTGGATGACGAGGGTATTTCCCGAGCAGTGCGAGGCGAGACGATTACAATATGTATCTTCTGAAGCAGCAGTAGCAGAAGAAGAAAAGAAAACACAGCACGCAGGACAGTCGGATGAAGACAATTCAATGGAGTCTGAGGAGGACAGGGACTACCCTGACGATTTTACCCATTTTGGAGTCGGTTGTGATGTGTGTGGTCAGTATCCTATACTAGGAAAGCGGTATAAATGTCTGGATTGCCCAGAGTCGGTAGGGTATGATCTATGCAGAGGGTGCATGAAAGATACACATACGATGGTGGGTAGGTTTAATCAAAAGCATGAGCCACATCATCGACTCGAGTTGGTCCCTCCGTTGATGACAAAGCTTCATACCATTAAAGAGTTGCATCCAGATTTAGATTACAATAGATTACTATCATTGATTGAAATGGCGTGGGAAGATCACCCATCAAATCAACAACAACAAGACAACCAGGTAGATGATGATGATGATGATGATGAACTACAACAGCAGCAAGAAGAAGATGAATCCTCTGAACCCATGACTGACGGGAGCGTGATGATGCGTCCACGTGGTCCTCGACCACGCCACCAAGAATAAATACATACATTGTACTAGTAGCGTTATGGTCGTTTTTGAAACACACCATGAACATATACTCTCTTCATGGTGACACGTTTCTTTGTATTGGTCACATGCGTTGTCACATATCTACATTCTACGGTTGAAAATCCTGCTTTTGTAAATTCACGTTCTAAGAATTCTATCGAGAAAAAGTTTGACAAGGTCCCATCCGCGCGTCGATAGACGAGATGTTCATCATCCACCAACTGGCTCCCATGAAATCGTAGCTGAGCCATATCATACATTCCATAATCCCGGAATAGAACCATCCCACCTTGATTCAACGCTGTATATGCTTCTCGTAATACATACTGCATCTCTCTTGGATGAAACGCAGAGAGTGTAAAAATAATCAGCATAGAATCTACACTGTGTGCCTCAAAGGGAGACTCTTCAGTTGACCCTGACGCATGGACAGACAACCGAACCCTATCCGATTCAATTCCTGCATCGGCACATACAGATGAAAAGAATTCAATTGCAGTGGAAGATACATCACATGCAATGGCAGTGGCGCAGGGATTATCTCGGAGAATTGGAATCAATGCTGAACCACACCCACACCCAATCTCCCCAATCACATGTCCTCTGGTCCCATACGATTCCAAGAGTCGAGGAAATGCAATTGTCAGATATCTCTTTTCCTTGAAAAACCGCCCCGTTGAGTGCGAGTGATGAAAATCTTCCCAGGTGGCGGAATATCCAATACCAAGACTTTCTCGTCGAGTGGACACTGTCCGGTATTCCTCACGTTGTCTCGCCACTGCATTCTCTCCATCTACCACACATGTGCTCCAATCAAAATCATTATCATGATATTCAGTCGCGTTACGACCCTTTTCACCCACAAACTGGGCTACAGTCTTTCTAGGGACTGTGGGTCTCTTCGAGACCCTGCGAGGTGGAATCAATCCTCTTCCTGTACGTGGTACAACTCTCCATGGCATTATTACATCATTCGAAGTAATAGTAATACTTTTTCACATTCGTTCAAAAATACTTTCTGTATTCAAGAGCCTCTGCAGCCATTTCTTCAGGGGTTCGTGCTGGTCGAGCCTCATCCAAGTTTTGCTTCTTCTCCAAAACATACTCCTTTGATGACGTATCTACCTCCTCATAGACGGTGTCATTTGGTACAAAGTCACCATCCTTTCTTGGGAGGATATGGACATGCACGTGAGGAACCGTTTGTCCAGCAGCTGGGCCATCTTGGATGGTCAAAGTCAGGGATGATGCCCCATGATGCTTTTCCAGCATCTGACCAACCTTTTGAGCCAGATTCCATACATCCTGAGTCTCTTCAGGAGTTAAGTCAGTGAATCGAGGAACAACTCGCTTGGTACTCACCAAGACGTGGCCAGGAACGATTGGTTTGAGATTCACAAAGGCAAACGACAGAGACGTCTTGGCAAATATTTCTCCATCATCAATCGGCCAGGGACCAAACATGTACGACTCCGACATTGAATATCTATGCGTTTTTCTACAAGTAGAAGAGTTGATAGGGTTTCTCCTGGTGTCGACCAACGTGGGTACCCTGTGTAAATTTGAACCGAGACCGGCTGTGAAGAGTGACCGCTGGAACAGCCACACTCGTTGATGGATTGATTGAAATCTCACAACACCATTCATTCAGGTTTATTTGTTTGTTTTTAGAGAGATACGTAGATACCATCAACCTAGATATATACCAGATATATATAGCCACTGGTGACCAGGAATCCCGAGCTCGTATACGAGCTCTACGTACGTAGGGAAAGATATGGGAGGTGGCCAGATGGACAGAGCTAGTTGTGGTGAGACCTTTTCCTATGGAACATGGTATGATCCAACAGAGCCCAAACCAAAGAGAAGAGTCTGGAATTGTGTTGTAGAATTTGAAGATTCTGGTGGCAGTTTTACCCTGGATCAATGGAGAACATACCAGTCCTGGGTGCGGTATGTATGTAAACCTCTGCCTTTATTTCGCTCTGTATACCAGGAGATTCCTTTGCTCATCATGGTCATCGCAATAACGATATTTGCTGGTCTCTACCATGACTTGTTGCAAACAAAGCATGATGGTTGGTTGGTACTTGTATCCTCAAACTACTTTCTCCCATATTACTACCTTGGTGTGCCACTGTCTCTCTTGCTTGTGTTTAAAACAAATAATTGTTTTGACAGGTGGTGGGAAGCAAGGAAGAATTTCGGTGACCAACAGAATCACCTTCGTAATGCTGCTAGATTGACGTCTGCCTGGATATATCCCAAGGAAGCTCAGTGTGCAGTAGATATTGTCCGGTTGATGTCGCTCCTGGCTCCAGCTGCAGGTGCATGGCTTCTTCATGACGTTGGGTTTATACACGATCACATCCATCTTTTCTCCAACGATGAATATCGGTATATCGTAGAGAGTAACCAACCACCAGTAGCTCTGGGAGCTTTGATATCACAGCACCTGCACAAGGCACAGTCCTTGCATGAATTTGAGATAATCCAAATTGAGAGAGAACTTTCCTCCTTTATGAATACACTAGGAAGCCTCAATAGACTATCTACCATGCCAATCTATCTGTCATATAGTAGAAATTGTCTCAGAATGACAATGTGGTTTGTGTTTGGTCTCCCATTTGTTTTATGGGCAAGCATGAGCTGGATGACTCTTGTTGCTGTGATTATGAGCACTGTGCTCTTGGCGACGATTGAGAATATAGGAACACAGATAGAACAGCCCTTGCTTGTCCTCCCAGTAAAAGAACTCGTGAATAGAACAAAACGACATGTCGAGACAACTCTTGACTCTGCTCGTTCACTCCCATTGCATTGTAGAACAACACAATCATAGAAACGACAAGACCCTTTTTGATATTGATTGAAATAGTATTTTGTATGTATGACGGGTGTAAAACATGCAAGGTCTCTGGCGACGAGGCTTTTGTTGACATGTGGGAATGGGGATTTTGGTCGCCTCGGTCTCTCGTCGCATCGTGCGCAGTCTGTGGACATCCCAAAGCATGTTCAATCTATAGATACTGTACGTGTTGATCAGGTAGCGTGTGGAGGGTCACATACCCTCGTGCTTGCAACGGATGGGACTGTTTTGAGTTTTGGGCTGAATGATAGGGGGCAGTGTGGTCACCCACCAGAAGACAAGCCATGGCTTGGAGAGCCATTGGAAGTTCCTATTCCTGAGGATGTCGTATGTGTTTCAGCAGGGCATTATCACTCGCTGGCAATTGGCAGGGAGAGTGGGGCATTGTGGGTGTGGGGTGATAATGGTTCTGGACAACTTGGGCTTGGGGATGATGTGGATGTCTCGTGGTATCCAAGACGGATTGGACTTGATACTGCGTCGTTGGATACAGTGAGTGCAGGAGCATATCACTCGTTAGTTACGACTGGAGACGGAGAGGCATATTCTTTTGGAGAGATTGGTGCTAAATTGGGCAGAGAGGGGTCCTCATTGCTCGGTAAGATTCAGGGCCTGGACGGTGTACGTGTCGACAAGGTATCTGCCGGGCACATGCACTCTGCATGTATTGATTCTGATGGACGGTTGTATACATTTGGAAACGGTAGGCATGCACAGCTTGGTCATGGGTCTCTGAAGGACTGTCCTGTCCCAACACAGGTGCGAGACATACAGTATGCGCATGATGTAGCCTGTGGAGGATATCATACGCTCGCTATACTCCCAGGATCTTGCGTTGCATGGGGTGCAGACCAAAATGGATGTTTGGGAACCAAATCGTCTGGATATGGACATCGGACAAGACCAGATACAATTGCAAACCTTGTGGATACACGCATGGTATCAGCAGGATGGAAACATAGTGCAGCGATAGATTATAGTGGTAGAATGTACTCATGGGGATGGGGAGGTTCACAGGGAACTGCCATGTCAACGGAAGATGCTGGGGGTGGAGGTGGTCAACTGGGCCTGGGAGATGACTGCGATTCCTGGTTCCCACGACGGGTGGATACTATTGATGTAGAAAATGCACTACGGATACCTCAACAACAGAGAGAGGATGGTATGTTGCTATGGAAAGTCCTCCAGGTATCCTGTGGATTGAATCATACTGCGATGATTGTAGAAATGTCATCCTAATATTCATGAATGAGTAGTAGGGTGATCAACAATATTCCACCACAACGCACGTCTGCAGACGCCACGTGGCAAACATATTCCGGTACATTCCAATTCTACGCGTTCAAATTGAGATGCATCAGCATAGATGCCGATATTATTATATTAATTCATAATATATAGGATTGCGTATTGATCGTATTTGTGGTAGGAGGTGGTAGTTGAAGATTTTGTTCTCATGACGTTGACCGTGTTGTGGATCCTTCTCGGTCTGTGTGTGATCTCCACACAACCTACGTTTGCTGCTCCTAGATCGTATGACGGATCTGATGGATCTGAGTATTCTATGAAACAAATTGCTCCATTTGGGGCTTCTGTCTTTCTCGGAGGTTTTTGGGACCTTGATCCCGAGGTCGATGGGCCTGGCACACCAAGCCGATGTGAGCAGGCACTGGAGAATATTAATGATATTGGTGGTATTCAAAAAGTTCAATTCACTCCTACATTCTTCTGGGATGATGTTGGGCCATTGGATCCTCCAATGGGATTTGACTCGTCTTGCGCAGGTGAGTGGGTCAAGTCAACACTGCATGCTGTGCACCTTGATGTTGTTGCGATTTTAATCACATGCATATACTATACTCACTAAAGTGAATGTCTAATTATGCAGGGTCTGATTTGAATACCTACTATTGTTACAATAGATTTGGTGCAACAGAGGTGAAGCATTTTTGCTACCAGAGAGACCCAAATGCAAAGTCGTGTGACGAAGTGACAGAGGAAGAGATTGAACGATTTTCGACGGCTTTTGGCAAGTGTGTTCAAAAAGCTGTCGACATGGGATTTGATATAGAAGTTAATGTGCGGGTTGATGATGGTCGAACACTGGAGGGGTGGAGAAACACATTGCTGTTCAATCCTACAACAGAATATGGAACGTACAGTTATGAAACTGCGATACTAAACCCTATCGCTGATATATTATCTGGCTTGGATTCATATGATAAGCAGATATCTATGACAGTTCTGGGTGAAATGGGGGCGACCATGTTTTTCTACCCAGAAGAGTGGTCTGGCGTCCTAGAGAGGATGAGGGCTCGAATTGACTCCAAGAGACCAAATTCCCCGGGCGTGAAGCTTGGAATACAACAGAATAACAGCAAATTCTGCGGATGTTATGCCGTTGGTTTTGTCGGAAAGCATGAAGAATACATGAAATTACTTGCAGAAGGATTTGACCCTGTGGCACTGGGCATAAACTTGGACCAAGTTCGGCAGCTGTACAAGGATGCAGATTATCTGGGTATCAGTGCATATCTACCCATGACATCTGCCAATGATATTGAATTATGTGATTATGAGGGACTACTGCACCGAACTGATGACGAATTGGCGTATTTTGGTTTGAGCCTGGAGGAAATAACCAAAACCACTGCAATTCACTATGCTGAGACTGGCGTCGGAGGGGGTGCTGCTCAAGACGGGCGGACCCCTGCAAAGACAGCAGATGAAGCAGCATTTTACCCATATTGGGGCATTCAAGGGCCACACACGTGTGAGTTGGATCCATTTAAAATGTGTGAATGTGACATGATGACTGGAGAATGTAGTGCTCCCAATCCTGTCAGGGAGTATAGGAGGGATTTCTACCAAGGTTTCTCAGAGTATTTGAGGAACAAAGGAGCGTGTGAATATTCGAATGCTATTGAGGTGGTGTATATCTGGGGAACAGGCTCGTGGGATGTTCTTGGAGTATACAATCCTGATAGATCATGGATGGATCCAGTGGTGACAGAGACCCTTCGTCGCCATAACACAAATGCAATATGATGCACTTGCTGTATTTCTTTTCAATTAAAGACATAATACGTAAATCTATTGTACTGAATGCTCCTTGCCGTCGTATACCAAGTATATAGTATCAGTTATCCGATATCATCCCAGATCAGCTGGTCAGAAATGCCATGACCATGATGATGAGATTGTTCCAATATAACCGATGCTCGATAATGAACTAAAGATCATAGTAATAATTACATATAAAAGTACAATTCAATCTCTGATTGATCGTGGGTTACGTTGTTTCTGAGAAGTGAATGTTGCATGCATAGTTGCATCCTCTCTGGAACACCACACGCTCGAGTCCTCACATTGGGGATGATCTCATAGAAATACACATATAGATTTCATATATAATTGGTCTAACCATGGGGAATGACTATATAGCAAGGAAACAGCGTCGAAAAGAGTCAAAAAGGAATAGAGATGATGAGGCTCCTAAAAGAATCCGTAAAAAGAAGCAGCCGAGGCGAATTTGCAGAGGTGAATGCTACAAGTCACCTACTTTAGATTTGGATAGTTCTGATGAGGATATGATTGCAACAGTGAAGGCTCATAGGGTTCAAAATGTGACAGAAAATGACAAGGATGTGCTGGAGGAAGAAACGCCTGTGGAGGTGAGCAAGCAGCAGGGTACAACGACGAAAAAGAAGAAGAAGAAAATGTCTACAAGTTCTCAACTCATCATGCCAAAGGCTGCTGGATCTCCTTCTGGGACTGAACGAACATCAAATAAAAGTCTGCAATATCATCCTGTCATCTCAAAATTCATGGATGGAGGAAAGATTGCCTCTCCATTGCCTCTTCAAAAGGTGTGCTGGCCAAAAGTGCTCAGAGGAGAGAATGTGTATGTTACTGCACAACCGGGTTCTGGTAAAACACTCTCATATTTATTGCCGATAGCTTGCAAGCTCTTTGACTGTGGCCACAGCATGGCCACTCGGCCTACTGCACCACTGGCAATGGTTTTGTTGCCTACACGGGAGCTTGCGCAACAGGTAGCTGCTGTGTGTAAGCTTATAAAAAGACACTGCAATGTACTCCGTGTCAGCTGCTTAACTGGTGGAAGTGAAAAGGGGAAGCAATTTGATTCCCTGAAACGATGTCCCCACATCATTGTTGCTACTCCTGGTAGACTGGTGGATATGCTGGAGGATAAAGCGCTCTCACTAGGTACGGTGTGTATATACTATACAAAGGTATCCCAAATGGGTCTGACCGAGGAAGAATAACCTATCGCTAGCTTTCACAGTTTCTGAGCAATCTTCAAGATGTATGCTGAGTCAACTTGGTTGTGGTACTGAGGTCATATTGGTTGAATATGTGTCTAATAGCAGTGCATGCTGTATGTATGTTTCTTATTTCAAGTATGTTTTTCTATCATGGGTGTAGGAGATATCAATTCGATTATTCTCGATGAGGCAGACAAGATGCTTTCCTTGGGATTTTCTGACCAGCTTGAAAAGATCCGCAAATCACTTGTTAGGGCTGGTGTAAAACTGCCATCGGACAATGGGGATAGATATGAAAGCAGTGACGATGATGAAGATACAAAGTCGGAGAAAATGCCTTGCCAGGTGGGACTGTACTCTGCTACAAACCCTCCTGGTGTTGCAAAGATATCAAATGTGTGGTGTGGTGAACCAAGGATGATTAACTTGGCATCCATCGAGCAGGATGATACTACACGAGATATCCCAGAACCTACAGAAATGAATGGAGAAGATCATGCGACAGCACAAATCAGCAAAAATGTTGTTCAAGCTGTCCATGTATGTGCTGAACACAAGAAAATGAACAAACTTGCCAAACACCTTTCAGGCATAGAATCGATGCACAAAGATCAACGACATAAGCCTAGGATCCTAGTATTTGCAAATAGGATCAAAACTGTGAAATATATTGCGAGGGAGCTTCGTGGACAGAGCAAAAAGGTAGGAGAGATTCATGGTGATAAGTCTCAGGAAGAACGAGAGGCTGCTATTCGAGATTTCAAAGGTGGCAAATTCAACATCCTTATTGCTTCAGATGTTGCATCAAGAGGACTGCATGTTAAAAACCTTGCATATGTCGTGAACTACGATTTCCCATCCAACTTGGAGACGTATGTGCATAGGGTGGGACGTACAGGCAGAGTTGATGCTCAGGGTCATGCATTCTCCTTCTTTACCCGTTCCTTGGCACCACTTGCATCTCCCCTCATAGATCTATTGGAATCACACGAGCAAGATATAGATCCTAATTTAGTCAAACTTGCAGAATCCTATAAAATTGTGGAAGAGAAGTTGAGGGAAAAGGGAGAGTCTCCTGCAAGTTTAAACAAGGGACTTGCTGAGAAAAAGAAGAGCAAGGCCAAAAACCAGGTATCCATTGCATTTGACTCTGATGTACCACCTTTCATGGCATCTCCGACATTCACAGGCCAAAAATCAGGATATGTATTTACAAAAGGGTCAAAAGGAATGGGATACTATTTGGATGCACCGAGGTTTGAAAAAAAGAGAACCAAGGATTCCAAGCCGGTGAAACAAAATCCATCCAAACCATCCAAGATTCAAAGAATACTCCCTGGTAAATTGGCTCGGATGCAACGAAGAAGTGGTGTTCCAGGTGGAGATACTGATAGTGACTGATGACAAGGATCAGTTTTACCTGTAGGACCCAGGCCCACCTATAGCCTGAACCCCTGCTTCGACCCATTAATTAATATTTATTATATTAGTAAATTATACAATGTATATAGAGACAAAGTGAAGACATGGGTTGCAGTCAAAAAATCAAGTGGAATGCGATTGGTTTGACCAGATGACACAAGCATCCTAGATCTCACCATAGCGATACTGTAGCCTGATTATAATGTTGAGCAAGGTCAACTGTATAGTAATTCCACTTGTGAATAGCCTCAAAGGTTTCACCAAACCCCAATCTCAGTTTTGGCTTTGGAATGCTTGGCGTCCTTCTGAGCATGGAATGTCGCCAGGAAACCTTCGACGATGGCGCGATGGATTCAATCTAGAGGATAAAATGGAGATCATGAACCAAAAACTATCGAATACAATGTACCAGAAGTTCATCTCAGAGTGGAAGAAGCTCGAGGCTGCCCCTCAGAGTTCTCTCAAAGGAAAATGGTACAAGTTTATCAAACTAGTGCTTTCCAGAGAAAATCCCAGGGAGTCCTTCTTGAAATCTGTACCCATAGATGGTGGCGTTCTAGATGTACTATATCCAGATATATTTCCAGAAAAGCTCGTCCGTCGTAGGCTAAGATTGATTGCAAGGCAGGGAAGAGCAGTTCATAGAAAAGGGTTGATTCTGTGGTCTTTAGCCTTCATCCCACAAATGCCACTCATGTTGACTCCTTTGCCAAATATTACTGTATATTACACCTTGTATAGAATATGGTCGCATTCGAGAGCACTGAAGGGTAGTTTTGTGCTGGATCATGGTTTCAGTGCTCTTGATGCAGTGCAGCTGGTCAAATTAAGGGAGATCCTTATTGAATACCAAAAGTCGACAGGTGTCGTATACGAACACGACTCCTGGCCGCATAAGCTTGTTTCAGGAGATCGAACATACAGAGAGTTTTTCAATCAGGTACTCATCACACACAATAAACGGAGGCTGGAACGGAGACTTAGCAAAATGCTCCAAAAGAGTTCTGGCACTATAAAAGAGTTAGAGTTAGAGAATCCAATCCAACCAGTAGAGACGGTCCCTCCCCCTGGTCATTTTGAAATTTTGGATACAGGTTTACATTTATACTTCGCTCCTAATGCTGAATTGAGCAAGATGGTGCAACCAGGAATGGTAAGTGATGAACAGGCTGTGAAAATTATGGATCATTTTGATGTCACAAACTTGAAGGAAAATATCGCCCGTGCTAAACTCTATTTATCTAAATGAATCATTATAGTAACTTAAGAGCATGTAGATAATTATCAGGTAGATGATCATCAAACATACTGGGCAGAAGTAAAATACGACCAGCAAAGGTGCTTCTATCTACCTCTATCACCCTCCTGCCCTGGCACAGTTCTAGAGTATCTCTCTCGGAAACATCATGAGACCATTCATTTTCCCACATCTTGTTGAACGAATCCATGGTACCTTGTTCATTCAATATCCACAGGATTCTCCCCGGAGGATACATGAGCTCTGGTGCTTGCTCCTGAGACTCTTGTTCCTGCTGAGCAAGATTTTCATCAATGAGTTGCAAAGTTGCAGTCGCCTGCTCTTCTTCCTGAAGTACACTCTTCCATAGTTGCGTTATTGATTTACTAAAGTCCTCGGCTGCCTTCTTCACCGGGGACGCCTTTGAAAATTCAGCCATGAGATTCTCCAAAGATGCATGGGAAATGTGTGGCACCGGATCAGAACCCAAGACTACAGATATTGCAAAGCTGTCACATGCTTGTGCTAAATCGAAACTCATTGCAGCAGCAGACCCCATAGTTACGCAACGAATCTCTCCAAGACCTGGCACCCCACCTCCATCACGAAGCAGGAGTGTCAGCATACCAGCAACACCACCACCAAGGCTATGCCCAGTCACAAGCACTGACATCCCTGGATGTTCCTCCGATAGACTCTTCAACAATTCTTTTGTACAACAGTGTATATACGATGCAGACGTCATAATACCTTCGTGTACCCAGCCTGACACTCCAAGCAGGCTTACTTTGATACTATTTGCAGCCACATCGGATAACAAATCTCCTAGTTCCAAGCTACCCCGGATAGAAATGACAATACATCTATTCGAACGATCCACAGCAACGTAATAACAAGGTCGAAATGGCGAATTCCTCCAGTTTGATTGCTTGATCTCACCAACTGGAATCCCAGTCAACTCTGAGATTGCTTCATTGTTAGCCTCCTGTGATACCCCACCAACAACATCAAACCGCAACGGCTGCAACGTATGAAGCCGTATGTATGAAGACACGCTTTTAATATGCCCCGCTTGCATCGCAAATCCATATGCTGCCCTGCTGTGCACAGCACTCGCAATCAACTGTTGGAGCAGAGGAGCATCCTGTTCCATATCCACACCACACCAATCATCCGAGCATCGCAACGCGCTATAATCCTCACTATGCTTCTTTTGAACAATATATAATGCTCCAGGATCCCATGGCACGAGCTCCCAGAACTTTTTTTTGGACACAACATCCAAGATGAGCTTGAGAAATGCCCTCAATGCCTTTTTATTGCTTTCCATTGCATGCGTTGCCTGAAATGCTTTATCCTGGAGTGACGCAGACAAAGTACTTGCCATACGCCTCCCATCCTTTCTTCTCTTCCACAATCTCCTACGAACAACATCCCCAAGCCGTTGAGAGGCCCTTCCTCCAGAACGTTTTTGCTCCAAATGGTGGAAAACAGTCCCATACTGCCAACCTTCTGCATCCGTACTGGCATCTATCACAACATCCCATTCTCTCGACTGTTCTAAAGCAGCATAAATATCATTTTGACCATCTACAAGGGCGACAGGATTCCCTTGTGGGTCCGTCCAAGGGCTTTGGTCCAACAGAGCAATCGGTGCAGTCCATGTCAACCCAATGATCCACCGTTGATTTTCATACACGTCGTCTACGTCATTCATTCAATCAGTCTATCATATCAAATAGATGAATTGTATTATATATTGATTACAGTACATACAATACACAGAATAAACAAACAGCCAGTTTTCAAGTGTTTGAAGACTTTACTTCTTGAGACTTGGAGAAGGATGGAGACGGGCAAACACTCCATGAGCCAATCTAAAGTATGTCTTGAACTGTTTGTATGCAAATGGATCATCTTTGTATGGATATGTAGCACCAAGTCTATCAGCTGCTGCGAAACCACTCATCACAGCAATCTCATGAGTATTAAACAGTGTATAGGATCCTGCATACCACGTATGCTTGCGACCTTGGAGAAACCTGACAAAAGGTACCCAGAATGCGAAATGCTTCCATGTATGCGCGAATTGACGAGTCATCCTCTCTTTGAGAATCTTTAGTTTATGAATTGACCTGTTTGTCCATCGATCCTTAATTCTATCGTCCAGGAAGATGGACTGGTAAATATTGCCATGATTTTCTAAAAGATGTGGCTGGTATGAGGAAAGATTGAAACTCATTTCAATCAGTTTTGGATCGTCAGGGTCGCAACGAATGAAATACATATCTTCATCTCGATCGAATTCGTAATGAGTCAACATATAGTCTTCATCTTCATGCGTCACGATCAAATCGTTATAGTAGGATACATTTTTCAAAAACCTTTTTTCCAGCATCCCTGCACCCTTGCCCAACATGGACAAGGCCTGCTCGGCACCACAACACAGAACGACGTCATCAAATTCTTCACATCCATCCTTCAAAGCATCACAGTAAATACGAACCACTCCTTTTGTGCGTCGATCGATTCTAGACACGGGAGCAGATGTCAACACCCTGTTACCAGGGTAGGATGCAATCGTTGATGCAATTGTGGAAAATATCGTCCCAAGTTTGGGAAATGCAAACATCTTTGGTACCTGATCTAACAAGGATGTTGACGAATACTCGAACAACCTCAACTCTGGATCTAAGAAAACACGTGCAATAACAGCAGCACTGACATATGGTGTCTGGTTTCCAGTACCAAAAAACAATGCCGTCAGTGGAAACACCATCCTCGTCTGAAACTCTTCAGAAAACCCCCACCATTTCAATACCTTGTGAATCGGGATAAACACAAAGATGGGTTCAAATCGATAACACATTTTCAATACACGACCAAACCTTGCAATATCCTTTTGCAATCGTTGAACAAGTGTAGATTGCTCTCCATAATTCTTCCACGCATACTCCCCCTTACCAAATGCAATTTTAAACTCTACCTCGTGTGGTTCAAATCCAAACTCTTTGAAAAACAACAGGTTGTTCTTGTAGGATGGAGCACCTCCTTGCACCTGATCATTAATATCCACTCCAGTCTCTGATGGATGTCCTTCTGGCATCACCGAGCTCGTCGAAGCAACTCCACCAGTACATTCTAGAGTTTCTAGAACAGTCACTTCAAACGTATCTGGGTGTCTGGACAAGCTCCATGCACACGCCATCCCAGCAGCACCTCCCCCCACCACTGCAATTCGTTTCTTCCTCCCACCCACACCATCAGAGGTAGAACATTGAGATGCTCCATCATCCTTGTATGGGGATTCTGTACCCTTCATGATATCTACGAATATATATAATCAGAGAGATTCTAGACGATACTATTGAAAGATCGATGCCCTGTTTCTGTATTTTTTTGACCACAAGACAATTCCACAAGACAGTCCCAACTGTATTCTCTGTACTGTACAATGTGCTATGAAAAGATTGTTATTTCATACTATAAGATAGAATATGAATTATATATTCACACTACTATACCCACCACTGCAGTTGTTGTGGTAGTTGATTCGACCAGCTGGTGGAACGTGTGGTTCAAAGATTGTACGATAGATTGTACGACAGGATCCAGAAGAACTATAGAATCTATCTATCGTTTGATGATCGATTCTGTAGAGGTGATTTCCTTGAAGATAATAAAAAATGGCATGAACTAGCTCGTGTGGTACGTATATACATGCTTTTTCGGTCTTTGGAGGCGCATGCTTGTTCATGCATGTTAACACCTCTGTTCCATGCGCAGACGACTGAAACTCAGTTGCATGATGTGACTCGTGCTTCGCTGGTCTTGCATCGATTGTTCAAGTATCCTTGGAGTATATTCCTTTGAATGAGACCAGTACGTTTGAAACATATGGAAATAGCGTTGCTGACCAGCAGGATGCAAGTGGAAGACAACATGGCAATGCAGTCGTTGGTGATATTGGTCAAAGGAGAGCATTTCCTCTACTCTCTTTCCAGAGACAGTATCAATGTAATTTCCAAGAGTATGGATATACAGCCCACGTCGTGATTGACTGGTATACAAGTCAAGGCATTGATCCCCTCGCAATCGTTCATGGAGATCAATGCAGGATCCAACACAGATGCAACCACAAATTAGGTTTCTTGGTATAGGTGCCTATTCTTTTTTATTGGTGGTTTTTGATACATTTCATCCTGTCACAAAGAAGAAAAGGTTTGAAATCTGTCTCAAGATTACACGTGAGTAATGTACGTACGTATATACTAACTACGTGTTGTACAATAATCCTGAAGGACTGTATCCAGCTGCAGCTGCAACGCATGCATTTGTACTTGACGGTCCTTGAAACACTCTCGTACTACTACTACTACTGCAATGTCGTTTGAACCAGAGGTTCAAAACAGCATTATATTTTGCTTACGATTAAAAAATTACTATTTGTAGTAGAAGATACTCTCGTGACATCATGAGTGGTCTGAAAACCAAAAGGGAAGAGTTCCGAGTTGAGTTGGGCAGCTTTGACGAAAACCCCTTTTGTGAGATTAGCGAGAAGGAAGATGAGGATCGATATTTGTATATGAAAAAATGTGAGAATTTGCACGATTTGAAGGTTGGATGGAAGCCAGATAGTGTGAGGTCGCGCTATGGAATACTGGGCAGTCTTTACGACTTGCCTGGCAGGACAGTGTTCCGAAAGATTAGGCCCAGTGAGACTGACAGATTTACCACAGATTCTGAATGGAAGAAGCTTCGTGCTCCTTGGAGGCACTATATGGCTTTTTTCTCTGTGTGGGGCCCTCCAGGAAACCTGCTGTACAACATTCGAGTGCCTCTGTCTGTGATATCCATCATCATCATTGCCAATGCAGTATATGGGACATGTAGAGAGATTGTCAATCCAAATTTACCACTTTGGTTTGCAGGAGAGGGTAGTCGAAGCTCAGCATATGACGTGACATCGTTTCTTGTGTCTCTCTTGCTTGGATTCAAAATTAATAGATCCTTTGATAGATGGTGGCTGGCGAGACAAAACTTTACCAACGTCTGTGCTCGTCTGAGTGGAATCCTGACTTCTGTATCACTGGAAAAACTTAAAAAAGATCCACTGACAGAAGAGGAAAGGGGAAGACTCGACCGAGTCCAGCGATTGCTTTTGTCAGTTCCCTCATCCATCATCATGACTTTGTATTCTCTGGACAAGTGTCCACTGAAGATACGACATATTTTGGACAAGGATGAGATTCAGTGGATTGAAAATACAAAGGAGGCGTGGTATTTCTTGCTATGCAAGTTGCAAGTATTAATTTGTAGTCTGACTACGGTGAAATCCGCTGATCTTGAAAAGGAGGTGTACCAGCTACGCATGGATATCAATTCCATGTTTGCCATTAAAAGAACCAATATCCCCTACTTTCTATCCAAGATACCAACAGCTTTGATCATGGTGTATACAGTCATAACTCCTTTCAACCTTTTTGAAAGTATCATGCTGTATATTGAAAAGACGGAGGACCTGCAAGGCAAGACGGTGAGAAATATTCTACACTACTGGTACCTGGCAAGCCTGCTTTTTGTACTTAGCTCACTGATTATAGCAGCAAATGAGGCAGCAGATCTCCTTGAAGATCCGTACTACTACATTCCAATCAATCATATTGCACAGCATGAACTTGGAAAGGCTTCCAGATTGATTCAGCTTGTTGACCCAGAGTCAGATCTATACTACACATTTTATCCTCAAAATAGTGAGGATTCTGAAGGTGATGATACAGAAAAGGCGGATGAAGAAGTGTTGGGTTCACAGAGCATGAGAACAAGCTCTTGGTTTTTCAAAGAATGACAATATACCCTATACTACTTCCTGTAGAGTCTGCTGTCCAGTCCCCTCTGCCACACACAAAACACAATAATCCATGTTGTGGTGGTAGTTGATTCATCACGTGTGTGGTTCAAAGACTGTATGACAGCATCCAGCACAGCATATGAACAACATGACCACGTTTCCATGATGTATCGAGAGTATCTTGGTATACGACATTGGCTTTGCTGATCTTGACCATGCAGTGGTGTATTCACGTGAATGTGTGTAACAATGTAATTAAAAAAACAATGTAGATGGTACATGTGGTGCGAGACAGTCGAATGTCTTGAATTCAGGGCATCATATACGATATATATGGTATACCTTGCGTATTGTAAATCAACCCCTACTGCTGACAGATGGCCACTGCCCATGATACGGGGCACGTGAATCTATGACTACAATACAGGATGAAAGATTGATGCTTTTACTGGCGAAAGAAGGGGACGACAGGGGCCTCTGCGCGCTGTTGGAACGCAGTGCTGACGTCAACGCGACAGACGACGAAGGAGTCACAAGTCTCATGTTTGCTGCGTCCCATGGTCATGTATCGACGGTACTGTTATTGTTATCGAAAGGAGCCATCGTCGATCAGGCGTGCATCTATGGGACAACGGCGATTCTCTTCGCTGCCGGACATGGTCATGCTGATGTTGTCCGAATGCTGATTGATCATGGGGCGAGCATCGATACGGTCCCGACGGACACGGATCAGATGACAGCATTGATCAAAGCCTCTTGGAGGGGACATACGGCTGTTGTCAATATTCTGCTCGAGCATCCGAGGTGTCAACCACTGCTTGATGCACAGGATGCCCATGGAACAACAGCTCTCATGGCCGCTGCATACTATGGCCATACATCAATTGTGAAAGCACTGCTTGATTCAAAAGCTTCTGTAGATTTTGTGGATGTGTATGGATGGATCCCATTGATGAGAGCTGCGGCGTATGGATATCCCGAGATTGTTCAGATTTTGGTTACACATGGTGCCAATGTGAATGCTGTGAATTCAAGAGGGAGGACAGCCCTCATGTTTGCATATGAACATGATACCATGATGTATGGCGAATACTTTTTGATAATGGAGCAAATGAAAACGGCGTAGATTCCTTCAAGGCTGGGGAACTAAAGAGGTTCCACTGTATATTGCCCAGATCTGGGAATCCTCTAGAGGAAGATTCTTCCACTGCTGGCATCTGCCCTCGAATATGGTGGAGCCCCACCAAGTGCGTTCACCTCGTTGACGATCCCCTCCAAAACTATGTTGAATGATGATACGGAAGGCATGGTTGTTCCAGTGATTATCAAGTTATTTGGTTCTCCAGACAGGGGTATTCGACGGTGTCTGGGTCCCTGTATTCAAACATACTATTCATGGTTGACATATTACACCTGTAGTACTGCTGTGTTTAAGATGATCAAGAAGTTCTGGATGTATCATGTACTACCAAGATCCTCTTGGTGGAATCTGATCAAAGTCAGTGATAAATGTTGTCGTACACGCTTGAAGCTTAACGTGCCCGTCCACATCAAGGAACAAGGGTGCTGTCTTTTCGATGTACCATTACATGGCATATAGCTGATTCAAAATATACAGGTGGTACAAATAGTCTCGACAGCATAAAAACACTTCATGTATAGATTCCACGAGGTTGCATGTAGAAAGATGGTCATCTCCTAGCCAAATATGTGTCAATAAGTTTTGCTGAGGTTACGAGTATACGATTGAGATGCGTTATATACTAAAGTCCTACATATCATATATACATACATGGATGGAATAAAGATGCAACAACAACAACAGTAGAACACCCGTAGGTAGGTGTTCAGACATCCATAGTTAAGGCACCACGAGATGGATCCATCTAGATGAGATTGATACATTTGTATTTTTATAGTAGTATACTTTGTATAAGAATGATTTACAAGTGATTGACAACAAAGACCATTTCATGTATAGATTCCACAAGATTGCTTGGATGGTGATCATCTCCTAGCCAAATATGCATCAATAAGTTGTTGTTGACTTTCAATCATTTGTTGTTGACTTTCATTCATTTGTTGTTGACTTTCAATCATTTGTTGCTGGAGTTTGTCTTGCTTTTTCAGCTTCTTCACCTCCTCTACCAAAAATACAACAATCACGTTGTAATCAATGGACGAGGGCTTTCCATCACCTCCATAGAGAGCGAAATGATGGTGGATGTCGCTGACTTGCTCAGCAATGTACCCAATTTGCATTCCAGCGTCGGGATCGGAGTTGTACAGATATGTCTTTGGCTGCAGTTGTTCAATGACACTCGTGTTCATGTCGAGGTCGTTGATGGTATTCTTGGTCGTTGCAGAGGATGACGTGTACGTAATCTCGGCAGTAGTAGGATCGTAGTACATTGCTGCTCCTGCTGCTGCAACTCCTCGAACTGGTTTGACATGGAACCTGCCTGTACCAGAGGGTATGAGCCCTGATCCACTGGCATCAATAACAATACTCTGAGTTGGTTGATTCGTTCGTCCAGCTAATGCTCCAATTGCAATGGAGAAATCTCCTTGGCCATTTTGCCCGGCATTTTGACCAATGGCAATCCCTCCAGTTCCTTGAGTGGATTGCGCAGACTGATATCCAATACCTATTCCATAGGGACCCTGACCATTTTGGCCAGCAGCAGTCCCAATAGCAATGCCATCGGGACCCTGACCAGTTAAACCAGCAAAAGTCCCAACAGCAATGCCATCGGAACCCTGAGTATAACTGCCAGCACTCGTACCAATAGCAATCCCTCCTGTCCCCTGACCAGTTCCTCCAGCATTCCTACCAACAGCAATGCCATCGGTACCCTGATCAGTTGAACCAGCACTCCTACCAACAGCAATGCCATAGGTACGT
>PJEL010000303.1_pt1 | contig 58693 bp, 46 predicted proteins | sample 1853271 | NCBI WGS metagenome assembly PJEL01 (sample SAMN08108733, study PRJNA415343) | Invertebrate metagenome, whole genome shotgun sequencing project. | host: Globobulimina | place: Sweden: Gullmar Fjord | collected 2015-08
AAAAGTGGACTTTTTGCATCGTAACTCGTTGAGTTGGTGTCACCGATTTTTGTGATCTAGACTTTTTACGAGTCCATCAAAGTTGCTTAATTTATGTAAAATTACAATGGGCTACCGCTCCCTTTTTGTTCCTCACAACCTTACGGAGATACAAAAAAAAGAGCTGGAACCATTGATCGAAAATCCAGATAACGCTTGGCTACAAGGGCGTTTACGTCGGTGACTCCAAAATTTACTGCAAGCTTAACGCTTTCTAAAATGAGGCCTCTAAGGAAAAATACCATTTCTTAAACCTGCTATTTTGCTATTACAACGGCCCTTCTAAGAGCTTAAGATGGCAAGTATCTCAAAATTTTGACAATAAAATCAGACCATTAAAAAGTCTTGCTTGGTCCGACCCCAATTGGAAGGTAATCATGGGCAAGGTCAGGTTTCATGATTCTTAATTGATGTTAGGTCTTGAGAAAGGTCGAATTTCTTAGATACAGGAACTACCTGATAAAGGATAGATATTGCCAACACCTATATGCCTCTCGTTTTCTCTTACTAGATCATTTTTAACTTGTGTTTTTTAGGGTCAGGACATTCAGGCAAAACAATCTCCATTTATTGTTCGCTATGGGCTGATATTGATTTACAAGAAGATATGTAACTATATTTTCGATGGAAATAAAGAACATTGAAGTAGCAACGCCAGCCTTTTTGACGTAGAGCCGGAAAAGCAAATGTTTGCAAAAAGTCAGCAAAAACGAAAAAAGCCAGAGAGCTTTTAGCAATCTGGCTTTGATAATTTAATTTGGTTTTATTTTACATCTCTTCCTGCCAATCGAGGGTTTTGGCATAAGCAGCAATTCTCTCTAAAGCAGCTTTTCTTTTTTTCTCTTCAACTCTTTTTTCAAAAGCGGATATTTTAAAAACGTTATTGCTTTTCTTTTTAGTAGGCTGTTTGTCGAGAATATTGAAAATTGTTAGCTGTTGAGGATATTGTTTTTTCATTGTGATTCATCCTTTTGTGCTAATCTGTCTGCAATTTTCGCTTCTTTATCGTGGGCACTGTCCAAATGTGCGGCTAGTTTTGGAAATGAGTGTTTTTTGTCTATAATATTATGAATACCATCTTTTTTACGACTTTTGAAGTAAAAAAGCTCTAAGAAATTTTTCGGAGCAACACCTTGGAAGTGTCTAAAAGGTACTTTTTGATCGCTATGTTGGTCGGATGTGTCGATGGCATCCGAGTGTAATTTTTTTGCAAGACTCTTTTCATATGGCTCAATATATATTACCTCAACGATGCCAGAAGATACAATATGTCTTGCACAATGATGGCATGGAAATGTGGAAGTGTAAAGGGTGGCACCTTTTACTGAGAGTCCGTTTCTTGCGGCAGTGGTGATTGCATCCATTTCAGCGTGTACCGCTCTGGAATATTCAAGTAGGTTTTTAATTTCTGTGTTTTCTTTTATATCCTTGAGGATTGTTTCAACAGCTTTGTCTTTGGGGTTAGGGATGTTTTTATCCAGAATATCTTTTATCGTTTTGTATATATCCTCCTTTCCTTGGTCGTTTTTGCAGACTCCACCGTTAATGTTCATGCAGCGTTGATTGGCTTCATCTTCATGCTTCTCGCAATAAAGACCACCACCTTTGGCTGGGGCGTCATTGCGTCCAACAGTTACTATGTCACCTTCTTCTGACAAGATCGCTGCACCGACTTGTCTAGACATACATCCGGATAGGCGTGAGGCAGACTCCGCTAGGTACATTCCAAATTCATGGAAGGTTGGTGTGGTGTTGTTTTCCCTTAATATTAGGCTGATGAAGCGCTCTAGTGAAGGGATAGTATATTTTGGGTGTGATGATTCATTTCTTACAAAGTAGTCGGCAAGTTTTAGTGATTTTGATGTTTGCTGGCCATAGTCATCTTTTTCTTTTTCATCTTTTTCTATGATTTTTAAAGCTGTAGTCCTGTCTCCTATTTTTTCAGTGAGGCGGACAATTCTTTTTTCTTCGTGGCATAAGACGCCAACTAGATAAAACATTGAACCATAAACCAACTTTAATAATTGGACTTCTTCTGGGTTCTTTAAGCTCTCGATAATGGTTATGTGGCGCCTGCTCTTTTTTGTAGTATATGCGTCTTGGTCTTCAATGTCGCGCTTTATTGATATTTCTTTGATGGCAAGTTCTGCTAGGTGATAGTTGCCATTTTCTTTTCTTATGTCGTTTCCAGCTTTTTGTAGGTCGGGGATGCCTTCAGTTGCCGTTGTGAGGGGATGCTCTTTTATCAGTTTGCTGATGCTTATGGGGGCAACCTCGTAATCGTTATTTTCGAAGATGTTGGATATCTCGCTTGCTATTGACGATGTCCCTGCCCCAGCGGGCCCACAGAGACCGATTACTAGTTCTTCTGTGTGTCTGTCTTTTAGGAAATTTATGGTGTCTTTACCCTTAGTCTTTGAGGGTGCTTCTGCTGTTTGTTCTGGTCTCTTTTCTGGGAAGTCCATGCTTATCCTTTGCTGGTAGAGATATTACGATACTTCATTCTGGCACTTTTAATTAAGGTTGAATATGAAAACCTTCTGGTTCGTAAATTCGTCACATAAATTGTGCACCTCAGATCCGATTTCACAGTTACCAATTCTTAGTTTCTGGTAGTTCCATTTTAAATTGTATATTTCAACTGGCCATACTAACCAGTTAAGCGAGTACTTAATTTTAGGTTATTCCTGAAAGGGTATTAAAACTGCTTTGTAATCCTTTGATAATAGGAAAAATTCAATTTCAGATGAACAATTCTGTTCATTTTTTGACTTTTGTTTTTATTTATCGTACCAACAAATTCGTCATTTTCCTAAAAGCCAATTAGATCGCAACATAATTTTCTATTTTTAACCCAACAAAGCCAGTTGTTTTCTTATTTCTGCAATATTTTATAGTCAGCCTCCTTGAAATCGCTTTCTAAAACCCTTATCTTCAAAGAAGAATCATTAGCTTAAAAATACAGGCAATCAAATTTCCAGGTTTTTAATTCACCATTATTTACCAGGGACCTACAACCTGCACATTTTTCTTTTCATGATTTTCACCTTTGCGTCTTCTCTCTTTTCTCATTTTTTGGAGCTTTACTGTGAAACAACAAATAAAATTTATAGTTAAATTTTTTCACTGGTTTTGGAAATTCATTTTGGGAGCATCCTCTTTTATCATTGTTCTCTTTCTCCTGATAAGCCTCTTCTCCATAGCAGGGTTAGTTGCAAAATCACCTCCTCAAGTTCCCGAAGACTCTGCTCTGGTTCTGGTTCCTGCCGGAAACATTGTTGAGAACCGAAGTGTCATTGACCCCTTGGCAAAACTTGTCAAAGAGATGAACAACTCAAATTTCCCTGAAGAAACTCTGCTGCAAGACCTTTTAGATGTTATCCATTTTGCATCTGAAGATCCACGAATTAAACTCATGGTTATCGACCCCACCCACATGAAACATGTAGGGCTGAATCAACTACTAAGCATCAGCAAGGCTATTGATAATTTTAAAAGCAAAAGTAAACTTGTTATAGCTTTTGGAGACAGCTTTAACCAAAGTCAATACTTACTAGCCTCTCATGCAGATGAAATTTACTTAAATCCTATGGGCAACATAGGCCTTCGCGGGTTTGGACTTTACAGACTCTATGCCAGAGAACTTCTACAAAAATTAGGCGTGAACTTCCACATCTTCAAAGCTGGAACCTACAAATCAGCACTAGAACCGTTTATCCGAAATAATATGTCCAAAGAAGCCAAAGAAGCTAACAAATTATGGCTTGGCAATCTGTGGAACACTTATCGAAAAAATATCGCCAAACAACGAGGGCTCAAAGCCAATACTATTAACAATTACATAAACAACATTGCCATTAATCTCAAAAAAGCTGGTGGTAACAGTGGTCAGATGGCCTTACAGGCTGGTCTTATTGATGGATTGAAAAATAATCCGGAAATGAAGGATTACATGATCAAACTGGTTGGCCCATCCAGCAACAAATTCTCATATAACCATATAAACTCAAATGATTATGCCAAAACAATAACAGCCTCTTATACTAACAGTACAGCTGAAAATGACCACATAGGTATCATAGTTGCCCAGGGTAACATCGTCCATGGCTCAAAACCAAATGGAATGATCAGCAGCATGAATATATCCAAGTTAATCAACAAAGCTAAAAATGACCCCACAGTAAAAGGTTTAGTTTTGCGTATCGACAGCGGTGGCGGAAGCGCCTTTGCATCGGAAATCATCAGACAGGAGCTGCTTCTTTTACAGAAAAACGGCAAACCGGTTGTGGTATCAATGGGCTCAATGGCCGCATCAGGTGCCTACTGGGTTGCAGCTGATGCAGACAAAATTTTTGCTTCGCCAGTTACATTGACTGGTTCCATCGGTGTATTCGGTGCTTTCCCCACTTTTGAAAACACACTGGCTAAATCAGGAATCTTCAGTGACGGTATAGGTACAACCAAGCTGGCTGATTCCGGAGCGCCTTTCAGACCACTTTCACCAGACTTCAAAAAGGCTCTTCAGATGGGAGTGGAAGATGGTTACAAACAATTTCTTACAATAGTGGCCAATGGGCGCAAAATGGATAAATCAAAAACAAACCAGCTTGCTGAAGGCCGTGTATGGGACGGAGCAACTGCTGTAAAAGTTGGACTCGTGGACAAATTAGGAGATCTAGAGGATGCCATAGCCGAGGCTGCAAAACTTGCTGACATCACAAAGTATGAAGCAGTCTACATCAGTTCCGACCTGACACCAATGCAATCCTTTCTCCAGGAACTAGGAAATCAGGCTTCTCATTTTCTGACTAAAAATATTCAAATGAATATCAGATACAACTTGGTCAACTATGTGAAAAATCAGTTTGAATTTCTGATGACAAAAGACCCGGCTAATATTTATGCTCATTGCCTTCTACCACAGTCTTTTCTATTTCCTTCAGAATTTTTGTAACAAATAAGATTTCACAAGTAATTACAGGGAGAGTCAAACCTAAGAAAGGTTGGGAGAGTTTTTCCAGGTTTTTTTGTTTTTTTGCCCAAAACCGATGACTGTTCCTCCCTGTAACTACCAGCTACCTGCAGCATCATCTAAGAACTTCAGATTTTGCTACCAACACATCTAACCCAACTTTGGGTAGAACTGGATTAATCTATAACTTTCAGGTAATAACAACACATATTGGTATCCAGAACTTTATCTACCAAATCCTTGGAAACATCAGTTGCCTCAATCCATTTATCAGCAAAGCCTTTTGCCCCTGAACCGGATTTGCATCCCAGCTGATATATTTCAACCTGTTTACCACCTATTGTGATTTTATCTCCCAGAGCACTGCGCAACGGCTGATGAACCGCACAAAAAGGACTCACTCCAGCACCTTCACCGACCCTATATTTTTTGGTGACCTGTGTGGATTTATTGAACTCCACTGTAAAGTCGGCATAGCTAGCCGGAAGACTTCCCAAAATTCTTGTGTAATTTTTAATCGACGGGGCAAATGGACAGGCAGGTAACCCAAACAGATAATCACCCATATGCACAGCCTTTCCTTCAACCATTGTAATAGGATTACTGTTATCTGCCATTGCCGCGAGAAAATCATCAAAGTTTGCATATGCAACACTCTGAATTTTATCGGCAGTATTAAGCGCATTTCTCATAAGAGTACCTTTTGCATTGGGGGCTCCTCCCATGGTTATCATCACCTTAATCATGTCCAGGAAACTGATATGTGCTATATCCACACTGCCATTCGCCACTGCTGATTCATCACCAACACCACAACTTTCCATACCTCACCTCAATATTATTAATTAATATATTTGATATCACAAATAGATAGAACTCTAAAGTAACCCATAGGAAGCTTGTATGGTCACTATAGACATGCACCATATACCACAAATTTAGAAAAAAATGAACAGTCATTCACTAAACGTTCATGTTTTAGCCACAACAGACTCTTTTCAAAGAGTTTATTTTTATTTTAATTGGAAATAAAAATTTTATTGATTTCTGAGAAAAGTAAGAACAAGCGGGGAAAGCTTTGATTGAAAGTAACAAAAGAGTCTTATTACAAATGGCGCTATCGCTAATAAGAAATACGCTCAAACGCCATCAGGCGCCTTTCACTCACCCAATAATGAAAAAACAGTAATTAAAATTATAACCTCAACTTTCAAACTTGGTATTTCATGTGTTTTTTTAAGAAATTACACCAAGGAAACAGCCTGCAATTCGTCTTTCCGGTATGTTTTTAGTCGGAATCCAGAGGCTAAGCCTGGTTAAAGTTTCCTGGATTCCGGGTCAAGCCCGGAAAGACTTCGAGGGCACTGCTAAGTTTTATCGAGCATTCAGCACATTAAGCTAACCCTGAAAGTTAAGTTATAACCTATTACAAAAGCCTAAATTTCTCCAGCAGACCCAGCTCAAGAATTTAGGCTTTTTCATACACTTTCATAACTTACAATATGTCACGACAGGATTCTGCGCCAAAAAAACAACATGAAAAGTGGGAGGGCTACATGTTACCCCAACCTTATGAAGATGTAAGGCTGGGGCAAGGAAGAGAGAAAACAATCTTACAGGGAAGGACAAAAACAAAGACACAATAGTGCTACCTCATTTTCTCCAACACTTTCAGACTTTTAACAGCATGTTTTTTTATTTTCTTACTCGGGGTTCCAGAGATAACTTCATTAAGAATGCCTTTGGCTTCAGGAAACCCTGAAACCGACAAGGCCTTGCATAGCCAGGCAATTGTATCAGCCTGAAGTCTATCATCATCGCCAATCATATAGCCTTTTTCAACTTCAACACTCAACGTTTTATACAATTTCACATGACTGACCCGTCCACGATAAATCCTCTTGGCAGCATTACGCATGGTTGAAAAATCACCAGACTCCAGGTCACTGATATAACCAGCAATTTCTCTGGGAATTTTAACCTTTTTAGGCTTCTTCTTTGATTTTCCATTGGTATAGGTGGTATATTTTTTTTCCTGAACTTTTGCAAGAGCCACTTCTGTAGGCTTTGGCTTAGCCTTTTTGGCAGGAACAACTTTCTCCACTTCCTTACTGGAAGGAGGGGGGGAAACAGGTGCTACAGCGACAGAACTCTGCACTACTTTTTTCTTTTTAACCTGTTTTTTATCTGCATTCAGAAGCAAAGACAAAATAGCCTCTGTATCTCCCGGACTACCAACAACAACCTCGATAATATCACCTTTTTCATTAATAAAAAAAGTTGTCGGAAACACAGACATGGCATGATACAAGTTACTAACTTGACGATCTTTATCTATCAAAATAGTCAGATTCAGTTTTTCCTCGCGAATAAAAGATGCCAACTGTTCAGAAGCATTTGAAGTGATAGCTAGAATATCGACATCATCTGCATTATCTTTATTAATTGAAGATAAAAATTTTAATTCCTGGCGACAAGCTTCACTTTCGATATCAAAAAAATAAAAAATCACCAACCTGTCATTGTTAAAAAAATTCTTACTTATCCAGGATATGTTATTGGTATCAATCAATGAAAACTGAGGGGCTTTCTCACCAGCCGACAGTACGCTATCCTCGGCAGCACCTACTCTGCTAGTAATCAATAATAAAAAACACAGACTCATAAAAAACATAGTCATTTTCCATGATACTTTATCAAAACAATCACAAAACATAAATTACACCCCTAAATTCATAATCAGAATATTTTTTTTAATTTTACTAAAACAGCACTCAAACAACTCTTAGCCGGAGGTAAACGTAGACTCCGATCCAGTCAAATTGCTTTTATGTTCCCATATTCTCTTGACGAGATTTGAAGTCACTCCAACATAAAGAGTACCATTTTTTTTTGCTGGCCAATATGTATACAGCAGACTGCTTATTTATTTCAGTTACCTTGGATTCCGGCTAAAAACCTGCCGGATGACGAAATGAGGTAAGCATAACACTAATCAGACACTGCTGACTGAAACCAAGAAAACATGCCTGAGGGCTTGCTCCAATACGTGCCTTTGAGTCACAACCTTTTTCAATTCCTCAATCCAAAACTGGCAAAAGTCCTGACTGGCATACATAATTTACGATACTTTTATATTTTCGCAAACTTGTATCTTCTTTATTCTATCATAGAATCAATCTTACAGGGATACTCCATACTCAGTCTCTCTTGCACCATTAAATCCATATAAAAGACTGTACAATAAATAGAAATATGTTTTAAATAATTGTATATATAAATAATCCTGCCCACAACATGCCCTTAATCAGATAAATGGCATTTCATTTTAGCTGAAAAAATGATTCCAGCAAGGATACAAGTGGCAGAGTTTCAACTGTTGGAAGTAAAATAAATTATGACTTACCGACAATCAAATAACAAACAATCTACAAGTATGTATTAATGGAACAGTTTGGAGAATATTTTCTTCTTGAAAAGATTGCATCTGGCGGAATGGCTGACATTTACAAGGCCGTCAAAATCGGTGCCCGTGGTTTCCGTAAGTACACTGCTGTAAAAAAAATACTCCCTCATATCAGTGAAGACAAATCCATCCGTGACATGTTTGTAAAAGAAGCGCATGTCCTCTCTTCCATTAATCACCCAAACATAGTTCAGATACATGACCTTGGAGAAGAAAAAGGACAATTTTTCATTGTCATGGACTTCATCAAAGGCAAAGACCTGAAAACATTGTTGCAAAAGCACCATCCCGCGAACCAGGGAATGCCCATTGATTTGATGTTTCACATCATGCTTTCCATTGCAGATGGGCTTGAATATGCACACAACATTTCAGATAGTTTTGGAAAAAATCTCAATATTGTCCATAGAGATATTAATCCTAACAACATCTTCCTGTCTTACTCCGGTGAAGTGAAAATAATCGATTTTGGAGTTGTTAAAGCCGACACTGATGACAATAAAACCAAAACAGGCATCATTAAAGGAAAAATTTCCTACCTTTCACCGGAGCAACTTGAAGGCAAACGAGTTGACAATAAAACAGATATTTTCGCGCTGGGATTAATCTTCTTTGAAATGTTTGCCCGAAAAAAGATGTTCGCCGGAAAAACAGAAGTTGAAACGCTCAGACAACTTATCAATCTTGATATTGATGAAAGAATTGAGGAACTGAATCTTGACAACAAACTAACTGATATCCTAAAAAAAATACTCTCCAGAGATGAAGACAAACGATATCAAACTGCCAGCCATTTCAAGATTGATCTGCAAAAATATATCAGTGCTAATGGAATTGTTATTTCTGCACAACCTCTTCGCGACTGCATGCAGACGCTTTTTGCTGATTCCATAGAAAGTGAGCAAAAAGATCAGGCCCATTATGACAATCTCATCACTACAGGTGTCTATCAACGTACCACTAATGGCGGCAATGGAGTTACTCACCAACCTGTGACTGCTGAGAAAACCCAAATAACTGACAACGAAGAACCCACCAGATTGACGGAAACCGGCAAAGATCATGCCGATCTTATTGATGATAGAATTGACAATGAAGAGGATGCGACCAAATATGCAGGCAACATGGAGGACAGAACCAGATATGTCCCCCGTGACCAGGAAAATGAACCAACTGAAATAGACACAGATAATGATGCCACTAAATTCGTCGCCCAGGATGAGGATGATGACAAAACCAAATTTGCCCCGCAAACAACTAAAGACGATGATGCGACCCGTTTTGCTCAGAAATCCGATCTTACACCCGACCCAAAAAGTAACAAGCAACAACACTTACCAGAACCACCTTCCCCCTTTACCATAATCAAACGCCCTTTGGTCCTGATACCTCTTGTCATTTCTATCCTGTTAATCTCTAGCCTTAGTTTTCTATTTTTCAAAGAAGATGAAATTCAAACACCTCAAAAAAATATAAGTCCACAAGATTCTCCTTCGAAAACAGACAACGCTAAGCCTGTGGACTTGCCCCTTACAGTGCCAGATAAACAAAACGTTGTAAATGACACCACCTCATCATCACCTTTCATCAAGATAACTCCTGACAAAAAAAAATCAGCTATTCTTAAAACAAAAAAAACTGTTACAAAACCATCTATAGAATCAGAGTTTGATACCAACAATACAACAGAGAACAAGCAAGCTATCCCAATAGAACAAGACAAAATTCAGTCACAGCAACCATCCTCAGTCAATCAAGAGCAAAAAGAAACAAAACCTGTTTCCAAAGAACCAGTGCCACTGAATAAAATAATTAAAGCTGAACCTACTCCCAAACAAGAAACTTCAAAAATAACCCAGAAACCCCAGGAAAAAATAAAACAACAACAAACTATCGAAAAAGATCCTGCGCAAGATCAGACAAAAGAAGCTTCTTTTATTGCAAGAAATATAAACCTCTATACCCTGCTGAAAGTCACTGGTAATCCCAGTGGTCAATCACTCTATATAAATGGCGAGAAGCAAGGAAAAATACCTATCACGCTGGCCCTACCTCCAGGTTTTTATGACATTGAATGCAAATTGGATGGGTATAGACCTTATAAAGCAGGCATTAAAATGCGAAGAGGTAAAACTGTTAAAATGAAGTGTCAGTTAAAACCAAACACAAGATAATTAGGATTTATCACAATTTCAGTATTTGGAGATTCCTGTGAAAAAAGATCATGGTACCATACCGTGGCAAGGGTATAACATTTCCTATGCCGGCATTACCGATATTGGACAAAAAAGGCAAAACAACGAAGATGATTTTCTTATTCTTCCAGAGGCTGCACTCTTCTGCGTTGCAGATGGAGCAGGTGGCCATGAATCCGGAGTACTGGCAAGTCACTTGACCCTTTCCAACATTTCTGCAGTTTTCTCGCGCGATTTTGGATCTCCAGACATCACACTACCGCTGAACATTTCTGAATTTTCCATTTCAAAACCTCTCTTGATCAGTGCTATTGAATTTGCCAACCTTAAAGTTTTTCAAACAAGCTCAAGTCACAACATGGCCTCTACCATAGTCGGCTGTCATTTCCTTGACGATTCAATACACGTCTGTCATGTAGGTGACAGCAGGGCTTATATCATCCGCAATGGTTCCATGTCCCAGATAACGGAAGACCACTCCCTGGTTTACGAGCTTTTCAAATCAGGAAATATCAAAGAAAGTGAAATAAGAACCCATCCCCGGCGTAACATAATCACCAGGGCAATCGGCCCAGCCGAAAAAGTAAAAGTCAGCCATCGAGCTGTTCTTGCCAGACACAACGACACCTATTTGCTTTGCTCTGATGGTTTAACTTCCATGCTAAACGATGACACTATCCTATCAATACTTCAAGACAATGACCGCAGCCTCATCCATGTGGCAGAACAATTAGTAGAAGAGGCAAACAACAACGGAGGCAAGGACAATATAACCGTGATACTTGTAAAATTATACAGCACTGAATCCGGAAACACCGTTGCACTCTGATCGCTTAATCAATTATAGTGATCCTATGCAGAGAGCTTTTCCGCTTCTAACATACCAGTTAAGCTGGATTGTTTTTTTAAGCATCAGCTACAGATGAGACATAAAAACACTATCTTTTTTTTACCATGTGATACGATAGTCAAAAAGGATAATAACAGTGCCAGAAACCATTCTTTACCTGGAACACACCAATATGCAGGAATTCATAATATGAAAAAATATTTCTTTCTCCTGATACAACTATTCGTTATTTTATCTGTGATATCATGCACGGTGGGTCCTGAATATACAAAACCACAACTCCCTCAAAAGCAACAATTCAAGAACAAAACCAATGAACAAAAAATCAGCCCGGACGAGGTTATCAGGTTTGATTGGTGGACAAACTTTAAAGATCCATATCTCAATGAATTAATAAAAAATGCTGTTTCAGCCAACCATACTCTCAAAATTTTATTTGAAAGAATCAAAGCAGCCGGAGCAACTACAAAAGTTACCCAAGCTGATTTGTTGCCCAGCCTGGGCTTATCCACAGAGGGAACAGAATTCAGCCATAGCAACCAGTCTGGTGGTAGCCAGAATTACGGCATAAGAGCCGGTGTAAGCTGGGAACTTGACCTTTGGGGCAAGAAAAAAAGAGAAGTACAGGCTTTACAAGCTGAACAAAAAGCCCTTGAGGCTGAATACAGGGCGGGCTACTTGAAAATGGTAACTGAAGTCGCCTCTGCTTATTTCCAAATACGACAATTTGATGAACAAATCCACTTTTCCGACACTTTTCTCCAGGAAAATAGACAAATATTAACTATATATACAAATCAATTTGCCGAAGGACTCATATCTGATGACAAGGTAATCAGACAAAAGGCACAAGTTTATGAATTGGAACAGGACATTTTAGAAAACGATAGAAACAGAAAAATCCTTGAAAATCGAATAGCCACACTCATGGGAAAACCAGCAGGTGAAATAAAAATAAAACAAACAAATTCCACCAAACCTATTTCAACTGTCATTGTTCCGGTAGGCCTACCTTCACATTTATTAAAACGCAGACCTGATATTATCGCAGCTGAATATCGTGTCCTTAAAGCTGTCAACATGGTAGGAAGTGCCGAAGCAGCTCGCTTACCTTCCATTTCCCTTACAGCCAGTGGCGGTTTTGCCAGTGCTGCATTAACATCACTACTCAGTGGCGGCATTGTCGGCTTCACCCCTCAAATTTTACTACCACTTTTCGATGCCGGTAAAAACAAGCAAAAACTTGAAATGAAAAAATCAGAAGCAAAAATAGCAGCAGATACATATTGTCGCACTGTCATGCTCGCCTTTGAAGAAATTGAAAATTCGCTCATCAATATAGATAACCGTAAGAAACAAGAGATAATCCTGCAAAAAAGAATTAACAGCTTTGAAACCATTCGCAAACAAAATATGTCAAAACTGGAACTCGGCCTTATCTCACAACTCGAACTTCTGGATGTCGAACGCGAAATCTTCAGCGCCAAAAAGGCCATGCCTTTATTAAAGAGATATATACTAGATGACACCATCACCCTTTATAAAGCTTTAGGCGGTGGTTGGCCCAAAGAAACAGTAACAAATTAAAACAAACCCTGTTGGCCTGAGTAAAACGCTGCCTCAAAAATTATAGTTATAACTAAAAAAAAATAACTCTTTGCTCAGCAATAATTGGATATCGACCATGCGGCTCACACTAAAGAACAAAATTAATAACTCCAAATGCAATATATCTGTTAAAGAGTTTCCTTTTGTCATTGGCAGAAAGGAGCCAGCATTTATAGCAATTGAAGGATTCGAACAAGTTGTAACAGATGCAGTATCATACCTTTCAAGAGCGCATGCTGAAATTACATTTGAGAATGGACAACTCCATATAACTGACAAAGGAAGCTTGAATGGCACGGCTGTAAACAATAAATCAATCAGTTCAAAAAAGGTTTTAATCCAACACGGAGACATCGTCGACTTCTCAGGAAAACTCCATTTTACCATTATTGATGAATCTCCTCCTAAAGATCTTTCGTCACCGGATAAAACAATAATTGTCGAAGAATCTGAAGAGGACAAAACCATACTTTCAGAACTGCTGAATGAACCATCCGACCCGGCAGAAGAAACTGAAACAGAAAACAAAACAGTCTACATGACCAGTGCCACCACTTTTCTGGACATCCTTACAGAGGATAGTGCTCTAAAAAAAAGCCAGGAAGACACAGTCCGCCTAAAAACCAAAACTAATGATAATGACTCTGAAATTAAAAAAATTTCGAGCAAACTCCTCAAAAAGACCGCACTTATTGTACTACCTATTCTGGCAGTATTGGTTATTGGTTTTTTTCTCTACAACAGATCCTCATCTGTTCAGCTCACCAAACTTTATAAGGACAAGCAATTTAAACAGGCTGCCATCCTTGCTGATGAAATCCTCAATAGCAATTCAGATGACGAACAAGTTCAAGCCATACTTTTTAATTCTGTTGTCCGCTACTCTCTTTCCGGCTTTCCAGATGCACTTGAACAAGGTCGATTCACAGAAATAGAACAGATGCTTGACCAGGCATCTAATCTCGCTCAGCATAACGAAAAACTACCTGAAGTTCTAAAATTATTGCAACTGGCATCTGAGCTACAACTGCATTTTCAAAATAAAAATTCCAATACTCTTTCCTTCAGTCTCAATGACAAAGAAGTCTTTGATTCAATGCAAGCTAAATGGAAAAAAAACAAACTGGATTACTCCAGTTACCTTGAAGAACTTGGTGGCCACCTATCTGCATTTTCTGAAGTTCGCAGAATCACCTACAAAAACCTTAACCTCCTGCAACAGAGTAAAGCAGGAAAACTCAAGGCCGCTGATAATCTGCTAAAAAAAATGCAGACACATTTAAACAACAATCAACCAAAACTTATCAGCCAAGAACTCATCCTTTTTAAGAAAAAATACCCTTTTGTCAGCGGCATAGACTCTTACCAAAATGATCTTGATCTCTACTTGAAGATTTGGACTTCTCTCCTGAATAAAGACATAAATACCCTGATTAGGGTTATAGATAAAACTAACTTCCAACACGCTCTATTTGAGAACAAACTTATCCAACTCAAAGAAACGACCTTGCCATCAGACAGAGTCCTTATGGATTACATCAGTGCTGAAGATGCATGGTACAGGGGAGACTTTGCTCTTGCCACCAGCCTGTTACAGCCATTAACCAAGGAAAAATGGGGGGAAGTCGCCGTCACTAAACTCCATCACTACGAAGTAGTATTTAGACATTACCAAACTGTCACATTGAACAAGCAACAACCTGGTTACACAACAAAACTTATAGAGTTTTTCAAGGTATTAACTCCGGAAGACATCTATTTTGAAAGTATTTTCAAAGATGACCTCTCTCAAATCCAGAATAAACAACTGGAAACAGCTACCATTCTGTTTAAAAAAGCTGGTGAGACCTGGAAAAAATATAATAAAACAGGCCCAATCAAAGGAATACTCAGACTACAAAATGAAATATCACAAGATTTCAGAGACAGGGCCCTGCTACTTACAGATGCTTATATCCAGACTATGAAAGCTGCTAAAAAATACAAAACATACAATTTTGATATACCGTTAAAAACTCACATCATTCACACAAAAATCATCACAGAAGCCAAAAGTCAGGTAGCCAGAATGCAAAACCTTGAAGGAGCACTCAGCAAGGAAGTATTTCAGGCAAAACTCAATCTCCTCCCTAAATTAACAACAGAATAACTCGATGAAAGAACAAAATAGAAATCTTTCAGAATCCATTGAAAACCATAGCGTTGAAGGATTGGAAATAATCCAGGGAAAATCTTCATTCTACGCACACGGCCTCCTTTACATCATCTTGTCTCTGATTATCTCGATCCTTATATGGTCTTATTTTGCCAAAAATGATGTTATCATTACCGTTAAAGGAAAACTTGATCAGGAATCTGGTTCATCCAAAGTTTACTCACCAACTGATGGCGAACTTGTTGACATATACATAGCAGAAGGTGTCCCGGTAGTTAAAGATCAAATTATTGCCAGGGTAAAATCTTCTAATGCCATCAGAGCTGCCACTGATGCCCAGCAGGCCTACCTCAGGCTTAAGGAAATCGAAAAAGAAAAACTGCAGTTTCCATCCACCAGAGAACTAATGGGCAAAGAGATCCAAAGCATTAAAAACCAGATATCATTAATGGCAAAAGAACTGGAAAATCTCAAAACCATTGGCATGGAAAAACTTTCTGAATCTCAACAAAACAAGCTTAAACTTACCAGACTACAAATGGAAGAAGCGGAGCGCAGCCGAGATGCTGCCGAAGAAATTTATGGGAAGTTCAACAGACTCAGCCAAACAGCAGGTGGTGGTGGTATTTCAAAACAACAATTACAGGCTAAAGAAATTGAATATAAAAATGCAGAAGCAGGGTATCGCAGAAATTTAGCAGAACTGGAACAACTGGAACAACAGTTCAGTAATCAAACTATTTCCCAACAAAAACAGATCGAACAAATCAAGATGGGTCTGGTCCGGATCCAACTTCAGCACACAGAAAAAATTCAGCAACGCGATAGAAGTGAAGACCAGATCAACCTAAAGTATCAAATGGCCCAAAATGCATATCAGGCCGCTTCCAAGGTTAGTTTCACTGATCTTGATCAGGATAACTTTATTGTGATTAAAGCGCCCATCAGCGGTGAAGTCACACAAGTTTCGTTCAAACAGACAGGAGAAAAAATTCAATCCGTTAAACCAATTGCCATGATCTCACCCAAAGATGCAGGAAAAATCCTCAGCATCATAATACCAGACCGTGACCGCGGACTACTAAAAATCGGCCAGACTGCAAAACTCAAATTCCAGGCCTTTCCCTATCATCGCTTTGGTTTTATTCAGGGAAAGATCAAAGCGTTATCAACAAACGCTGTTCCATCAAGGGACGGTCAGCCTTATTATAAAGGTAAAATCGACTTAGAACGCGACTATTTCATGTCAAATGACGTCAAAATACCTCTGCGTTATGGCATGATGGCAATTGCCGAAATATCTGTGCAAAAAAGAAGATTCATCGACTTAGCCCTGGACCCATTTAGAAAAATATAATAATTCAAATAATATTATTGCCTACTAAAAAAGACGCAACAATAATTCTTTTCCAGAACACTTAATCTGCACTACAAGGAGGCTAGCACCATGGGAGACATCTTTAAACTAGACGGAAATGCTTTTACATCCGACCAACTGATAAACCATTTAAAACTAACAAATGAGTTTGATGCTCTTACAGAAAAACTTATCCGACATAAAGTTACGGTCTCTGCCGCCCGAAAAAAAGGCCTCCAGGTCAATGATCAGGAAGTGCAGGATGCTGCGGATAATTTCAGACGCTATACCGGACTTCACAGAGCAAAAGATACTATGGAGTGGCTCGATTCCCAACAATTATCTCTTGATGATTTCGAGTCCTTCCTTACCGAACAACTCTTTTCCCAAAAAGTCCTTGCTGAGATAACCAATGATGACAAGGTCGAGGAATACTTTCAGCTTAACTCACCCAAATTTGATTCTGTTGATATCAAACATCTTGTGGTTGAAGGCAAAGATCAAGCAAATGAGCTTTTTGCTCAATTAATTGATGAACCCAATCTCTTTAACGAATTTGTAAAAGATTATTCCCTTGACGATGAAACTAAATCTGCCAACGGTCTGATTTCTGGTATAAGAAGAGGATCTCTAGACCCTGACATTGAAGCAAAAGTCTTTAATGCCCAAAAAGGTGATATTCTTGGCCCCTTCCAACTTGGTGAAGAAAATTTGTTTGAAATAATTGCTGTAGATACCTTGACTCCAGCCACCCTGGATGAGCCAACTCAAATTGCCATTGCTGAAGCAATTTATGAAGATTGGCTAGAATCCAGAATGGAAGAACACGCCATATCAACAGAATAACATATAGCTATCTTAAAAAGATTAGGTTTTTGGTTCAAGATCAAGGCATGCTCAAAATTTTACCGCAGGCATATCATTAATATTCCGAGGATAAAATTTTGAGCATAACGCCGAGATTGAACTCAAAGACAATTTTTCAAGGTATCCTTTATACAACCTTTTTACACTCAATAAATTTAGCTGTATCAGATGGAGGAAAATTTTGAGTAACAGCACCACCATAGACCTGTTAATGACCATTGACATTTTCTCATGTTTTTCCAAAACAGATCTAGCTGAAATAATAGAAAAAACAACCTTATCTAACCATAAGCTTGGCGAGAACATCATCTCCCAGGGTGATCCCGCCAAGGGCATTTATGTCATCAAATCCGGACGAATCAGGATATTCGAAGAAGCAAACAACAAAGAAAAAAGCCTCGGAATTTTGTCCACCGGTGATACTTTCGGTGAAATTTCCATTCTCAAGGACCACCAATTTGATTTTTCAGCCAGAGCAGCTGGAAAATCTGAAATACTGTTTTTCCCCAGCGAATCAATAGTTCATCTCCTTCACAAAAAACCTGATTACGCAAGTTTTATAAAACAGTTTCTTGCCTTAAAACTCACTGGTGGCTTTGTCAGCAAACTCTTTGATCTCAAACAAAAAATGGACCGTGAACAGGTTGACACTGCTGTTCGCAGTGTCGGTGCCAAACGAGTTCAGGCTGGTCAAACCATCTTACAGCAGGAGGCAACAGAAGACCGTCGCCTATATGTAATCAGAGACGGTGAAGTAAAAATTATCAAAAAGGATGATGGTAAAGAAGCTGTTATCAAGATCCTGGGTCCTGGAGAAATTTTCGGCGAAAAGGCCTGCCTGGAATATGCCACACAACCTTTTGATATCAGGTCAACACAAGAAACCACCCTTATAATTATACCTACAAAAACCGTACATACAATCTTGAAACATAACCCAGGACTTCGCAGCGTCCTGGAAGAACGAATTGGCTTTCTCAACAAAGAACTTGAGAGGCAGAGAAAAGTTTCAAAACTCAAGCTAGGTGGTGGTATCGTCAGCAGCGGGGAAAAGTCTGGTTTTGGATCAAAGGTTCTCAAACGTTTTGAACTGGTTCAACAGGCTGAAGAAATGGACTGTGGTGCTGCCTGTCTATCCATGATTTGTAAACATTACAAAATTCCTATCACGCTCGGTAAACTCAGAGAAATGGCTAACGTCACAACCGAAGGCGCCACCATGGACAGCCTCGCACATGCTGGCGAGGCACTGGGTTTTTCTACCAAAGGAGTACGCTGTACTTTTAAAACATTATTATCCTTCAAAATGCCCTTTATTGCCCACTGGCAGGGCTATCACTATATCATCATTTATGGATTATCCAAAAATCATGTCTGGGTAGCTGATCCGGGTGAGGGTTTCAAGAAATTAACAGTTGCCGAATTTGAACATGGATGGACTGGAAACTGCCTCCAGTTTGAACAAACAACCGCCCCAAAAATTGACATTAAAACTTCAAGTCCATGGAATAGATTTGTTGGATACATCAAACCACAAAAGAAAATCTTACGGGATTTATTCATTGCTGCACTCGTCATCCAACTACTGGGCCTGTCCGGGCCAATAGTTATCCAAAACATTTTAGACAGGGTAATTGTTCATCAAAATTTCGGCCTTTTAAGCATGATGATCATCGGCCTGGCCATAATAACGCTTTTCTCACAACTTACTGAATTCCTAAGCACCTATCTTTCCAACTTCATGACAAGAAAGATGGACTTTGACATGATGACGCATTTTTGTATGCATGTGCTCTCCCTTCCTGTTGATTTTTTCACAAAACGAAAAACCGGTGATATCATGGCCCGGTTTCAAGAAAATGAAACCATCCGGGAGTTTATGACCGAATCAAGTATTGGCACGGTACTCAATGCCATTATGGTGATCCTCTACTTCATTGTTCTTTTTAAATACAGCGTGCTGCTGACATTTATATTACTTGGCTTTACTGTACCCCTTATCCTTTTGACTATTGCCATAACCCCAAAATACAAAGATTATGCCAGGAAAACCTTTTATGCGGAGACTGAAGCTGAATCTTTTTTACTGGAGACCTTAAATGGTGCAGAAACCATCAAGGCAATGGCTGTTGAGAGGATTGTGCGGCGAAAATGGGAAAAAAAATATGCCGCATCTCTGGATATTAACTTCAAATCTGAAATGTTTACATCAACAGTTGGAGTTATAAGTGAACTACTAAAAGCAGCTACCTCAATTACGATTCTTTATATCGGTGCCCAACTGGTATTAAAGCAAGAACTTTCTATTGGTCAAATGATGGCCTACAACGCTCTGGTTGGTAGCGTCATGTCACCTCTGTTAGGACTGGTCGGTGTATGGGATGAGTTCCAACAAGCATTGGTGTCGCTTGAACGACTCGGAGATGTCCTTGAATTAGAACCAGAACAAACTCCAGAGACCATGCCTTCAAGAATCATCTTGCCTGAACTGGAAGGAGATATTACCTGCAGTAATCTCTATTTCCGCTATGGTTCTGAAAAATCTCCGTATATCCTGGAAAACGTTAACGTTACCATTCCTGATGGTAAAACCGTTGCCATTGTCGGCCACAGTGGTTCTGGAAAAACCACACTGGCCAAAATGCTGGTAGGCCTCTACAAACCAACAGAAGGTTCTATTAGTGTAGGTGGCTATGATATGGATTCACTGGATATGGAATACTACCGTAAACATATTGGTTATGTGATGCAAAACAATCTACTCTTTGCCGGAACCTTAGCAGAGAATATTGCTATGGGGGACTTAAACTTCGACCAGCGAAGAGTTATGGAAGTGGCAAAACTTGCAGATGCCGATGGATTTATCAGCAACCTGCCACTCGGCTATGAACAAATTGTCGGCGAAAGAGGTGCTGGACTTTCCGGGGGGCAGATGCAACGAATTTGTATTGCCAGAGCCTTATACAATAATCCCAAATTCCTTATCTTTGATGAAGCAACTTCTGCCCTGGATGGTGAATCTGAAAGCCTTATCCAGAAAAACCTGGAAGCTATCCTGAAAAATAGAACTGCAGTAATTATTGCTCATCGACTGAGCACCATCCAGAATGCTGATATAATACTGGTACTTTATAACGGCTCCATTGCCGAACAGGGATCTCATGAAGAATTGTTGCAACGAAAGGGGATGTATTATCACCTGATCAAAAAACAAATGGGAACTGCAAGCTAAAATTATGTCATCTCTCAACACCAAATCTCTGGCACGCTGCCTGGAAAGAACTGAACTACTTCGTTCTGCCCTGCAATGGCGTAACACACTTGATAAGCCAGGTATTCAAAAAGTTTTGCGGCAGGTACTTTCTTTACGAAGTGACCTGCTCTATATTTCCAAAATTGACAGATACAAAAAAAAAGCAGAATCACTCAAAAAAAAAGAGGCTGTTCCAAATAAACTAAGACGGGAGCAACTTCTGGAACGTAACTTCGTTTTTGAAGGAATATTTGGCGACAACCCCAAACTTCTCAAAGTTCTGGAGACATTGGAACGTGCAGCAGGAACTGATCTCCCCGTCATCATTGAAGGTGAAAGCGGTACAGGTAAAGAGCTGTTGGCAAAGGTTGTCCATGCTAACTCTGATCGTGAAGATGCACCTTTTGTCTCGGTAAATTGTGGCGCTATTCCTGATGCCTTACTGGAATCTGAGCTTTTTGGACACACCAAAGGAGCTTTTACCGGTGCTATCAGAGACCGGCAGGGGAAATTCGAACAGGCCAACAATGGAACGCTTTTTCTCGATGAAATAGGTGAATTGTCACTTGACAATCAAGTTAAATTACTGCGTGCTCTTCAGGTTGGCGAAATTCAGCGCATTGGCAGAGACGAGACCATAATAGTAAATACTCGAATTGTTACTGCCACCAATCGTAATTTGCTTAATATGATGCAACAGGGAACTTTCCGTGAAGACCTTTATTACCGAATAAGCGTTATATCAGTAATAACGCCACCGTTGCGAGAACGCAAAGACGAACTTCCGCTTCTCATTGATTATTTTCGTGGGGAATCAGCAGAAAGATTAAAACGGGAACCAGTTCAAATCAGTTCCCGTCTCAATCGATTTTTGAAAGAATATTCATATCCTGGCAATATCCGTGAACTTCAAAATATTATCTACAGAATTTCTTGCCTGGCTGACCAGACAGCAGATACGCCTGATCTTCCACCTCACATCCTGCAAAACTCAAACCTGTCTCCCAAGGAAGAAGAGTTTGGAGAAATTGCAGATGATGCAAGTCTGGATGAATTACGCAAAGCTGCTATTGACCGTGCTGAAATTGTCTTTCTTGAAAAAAAACTTACCCAGACAAGAGGAAATGTCACCAGGATTGCACAACAATTGAACATGAATAGGTCATATCTGCAAAAACTACTCAAAAAGCATGAAATCAAATCTAAGGAGTTCAAAGTAAAGAAAGGATAATAAAAAAATGGAAACCAAAATCCTGGCAGCTGTAGACGGATCACCCTACAGCTCAAACAGCCTGAATTATCTGATTCGTTTATTTGAAACAAATACCGAGATGTCTGTACATCTCTTCAGTGTCGTCTCCACATACGGATGCGAACAGAATTGGATGTTTGACGTTGACCCATTACGACAACATTCACCTGCTGTGGAAAGAAAAATAACCAGAGCAAAAAAATATTTAATTGAGGCAAAAAAAAGATTATTGCGCAATGGATTCAATGATGAACAAGTTTCCTATTCTGCAGCAACTTCCTCTTCAGATATCTCAACAACCATCCACCATGAGGCAAATAGGGGGATTTACGACAGCCTCCTGATTGGTAGACGCGGCGTCGGTATGGTCGGAGAGATGTTTCTCGGCAGTGTCACTGCCTATTTGGTGGAAAAATGTCATGAAATTCCATTATGGATCATTGATGGTGAGATTAAATCCTCTCGATTCCTGCTGGCAGTTGAATGCCTGCCCAGCTCACTTATGGCAGCAGACCACCTCGCCTTTATCATGGCATCTACTCCTGACAGTAAAATATTTCTTTATCATTCAAAAAAAATATTTGGCAAAAAAATTGACTTTGATCATGAGGAAATCCAAAAACAATGGGGAGAAAAGTGGTGTGCAAAAAATCTTACCCAAAACTTTGATTGTCTCAATGTCCATAAAAAAATACTTATACAAAACAATATCCCTGAATCCCGCATAATTGTTCTACCGGAGAGTATGGATGTTGATGCCAGCTTTGATCTTATTCGTCAGGCTAAAAAACATGATTGTGGCACCATTGTCTTTGGTAGACGAGGCTATAAAAATGAAAAAGGGCTATTCGGAGGGGTGTCAGACAGGACTTTAAAACAGGCAGAAAACATTGCTGTTTGGCTGATAGGCTAAATAACAATACATCTACAATTTCCCCTGCCTGATTATGGCGGTATTCATTTCCCTACCACCTAAGATGATTTCAACAACATTTTCTCTTAGGTGAGTTGTAAATCCGGCGAGCAACAAACTCATCAGAAAAATAATCAATACCCTTTAGACACTAGATCATCATTTCAACAAAACAATATCATAAACCAGATTTTTCAGTTTTTTTATGACTGGGCACTGATATAATTTGTGCAGCTCTTACATCCAAGAGATATTCTTTTGCCAAAGCGGATATTTCTTCTGCGCTTATTGTGGTGAAATCATTTTTCAAACTTAAAGGCCATTGTAATTGCTGAGGATAACGACTTGATAGTGTCAGAACAGAATCAAGCCAATATCCATTAGTACGCATCATGTCTTTAATGGAAGTCTGAATAGGTCCTGTAATCAGTTTCAGTTCCTTTTGATCTACCCCATGAGCGGCAAACGTAGCAGCTACCTGACGAACTTGCTGTGCCACAGTATCAATCATCTTGGGATCTACAATCATTTCAGCCTTGAGTACGCCATAACCGGGATCAACTCTGCTGGATCGATTATAGGCATAGGCTGAATACACTTCTCCCATTTCCTCACGTATCTCTCGTCGCAAACGATCAGACAGTACTGCTGCAAGAACATTAAAACGCCTGGTTCTGGTAATATCCCAGAAATCATCGGTGAGCCAAGCCAGAGTAAAAACACCTTTGTCAATTTCAGAGTCAACCTGCTTATACAACTTGGCTCCGTGAGGAAAATCAATTTTCTTGCCCTTTCCCCATTTCAATGAATGACGAGGCTGAGTTCCAAAATACTTTGCAGTAAGATTTTCTACTTCTTTTTCTTTAAAGTCACCAACAATTGAAATCTCAAGTGGTTCACTTGCCAGAATCGGCTTTAACCATTTTTCAACCTGCTCCAATTTTAAATTACTGAACTGTTCATAAGGAACCACCCCATAGCGTAAATCACCTCCAGCTAAAAAACGCTCTCCGACAAGAGGCATAATCCCGTCTACAGAAGATTCTAACTGCTGATAAACTTGCTTAAATCTTTCCATACTGAGCTCATAGGCTTCAGGACGAAATGCAGGGTCATTCAAATAGGTATAAATAAGTTGAAATAATAATTCAAGTTCGCTACTTAACCCTTGTCCGCTAATGGAAAAACTCTCTCTTGAAGCAGAAAAAATTACCCGGACATTTTTCCCGGCCAAGGCTGCAGCCAAGTCATCACGAGGAATCTCCCCCACTCCGCTCTCACGGATAACACTTTGTGCAAGCTTAGCAAGACCAGGTGCTGGTTCACTTAATCTGCCCCCACCAAAATGCACTGCCACCATTATTTCATTGGGCTTGAAATCAGTTTTCTTTACATTTAAAACAGTACCATTTTGAAAGGTATAACGTGCAGCACCTAGATGCTTAAAATCGTCTTTAATTACTTTTCCATTATAAGAGTCTGACAGAGTCAGATAAGGAAAAGTGATTTTCTCTGATACCTGATAAGACTTGAGCTCTTTATCCAACGACTTTTGAAAGACGTCTTTTATCATCTTTTCTGCAAGGGACTGATCTTTATCAATTTCTATATCACCGGTAATCTCAATCAAGCGAGTATCATTTCCCCATAAATTCTCAAATGCTTTATTGACCTGTTCAATTGTCATGGCTTCAAGCATTGGCGTATAAAAATCATATTCCTGCTGCGGTGAAAGAATTACTTCATTGTTGTTTAATTTACCAATTATCTGATATGCCAGTCCTTTACTGCTCCTGCCAGCTACTGTTTGCACCTCTTTTTCCAATTGCCCTTGCAACTCTTTTTTGGCCCTTTCAAACTCCATAGCGGTAAAACCTTTTTCATAAGCCAACCTGACAGAATTAGAGAGAACCTCCAAAGCATTGCGCCAATCTCCAGATTTCAATTTTGCAGAGGCACTGGCATACCCGTAATACTGAAGAAAAATACCACTATACATACTAGCTCGAGTAAAAGGGCTGTCTGGTTCACTAACGATTCGTTTCAATCTGTTGTTCATCATGATGATACCTAAATATTCCAACAGTCGATCCTTTTCCCAGGCAGCTGTATCAGCATGTGGCAATGTGTTCCACATAGTCTCTATTGTAACATTTGCATATCCTAGTTCCGGTTCTGACAAATATTGAACTTTAGTGCCTGAATGATCAAGCAGACCGGGACTCGCACATTTTTTATCAAGCATCTTTCCCTCAAGAGAAGCAAACTTCTTTTTTACCAACTCCTGAGCTAATTCAATTTTAATATCACCAACAATTACCAGAACCATATTTTCAGGATGATACCAAGTATCATAATATTGACGTAACCTTGTAGAATCGGCAGCAAGCAGAATTTCCTCAGTGCCAATTGGTAATCGTGTTGCAACTTTTGTCCCGGCAAATGAAAATTCTGTACCCTTTTTATGGATCTGAAATCTAGCAGAATTACGAGTCCTTTTTTCAGCGAGAATAACACCCCTTTCCCGTTCCACTTCATCTTCCAAAAGCAGAGCACCACGGGCATAGTCATTTAAAACAAGTAAACCATCGTTTACTGTTTTCTTCTCACCATTTGGCAACATCAAATTATAAACAGTTTCATCATAGTTGGTATGAGCGTTACTATCCGCTCCAAAACTCATCCCAATGGATTGAAAATATTCAACCAGTGTTCCCGGAGGAAAATTAGTTGTCCCATTAAACAGCATATGCTCAAGAAAATGGGCCAGTCCCCTCTGATCCTCAGTTTCCTTGAGAGATCCGGCCTGAATATTTAAATAAAGACCAACCCTGTCTCTTGGTTCTTTATTTTCCATGATAACGTAGCGCAAACCATTATCAAGCCTACCAAAAAACATAGCGGGATCGGGTTTCAAGTCACTTTTTTCATGAGGCCAAAAAGTAGTAAAGCAATCCTTATTATAAAGATTCAATTCCTTTGCGTAAACATTACCACCGCTAAAAAAAAGAAGCATAGAAGTCAAGAAACAGGCTAAACAATAAAAAAACGTTCCATATCTCTTGTAACCATAAGAGTTATTCAAACTCCCTGATATTCTGCTTGAAATAAAAAACAAATACCTCATAACAATCACGTTTTTCCTTGAACTTTTTTATGATAAATTAAATATTTTGTACGTTATTATCAATCAAGTGAACAATTTGACACAAAATAACATTGTCTTAATCTCATATTCAGTCATAAACATATCAAATCTTTTCTTATAAATACAGACTCAACTTCCCTTCATCCTTCCCAAGGATAAGCCTTTACCTGTTTAGTATTCGCTGAAAATAAAATTTGCAGGGAATATGTGCTTTCAATACTCTTGATTTGAATATTTTCCAGTAAAGTATTACTCTATATTTTTTAATCTGATAAAATTATAACAAATCTGTAAATCATGCTGTTTCGACAAAAAAAGATCCAGTTGCCCATCATAGCTTACAACTGTTTATTTTTCTTTGACCTTTCACCACAATACCAACTCTTACTATAATACATTAATTATTTTAAACCATGGAACCTGCAACTTCTCGAACCATCCGTATCGGTGCAACCAATATTGGCCTGATCGGCCTCGACAGGGCCCTTAACAAACTGACCCCTAAAAAGATTACTGAGCTTGATGCGGTAGAATATCTTTTTCAAACTGTAAACAAACTCAATTATATCCCTAAAGGTCACGAAAAAGAATACCGTGTTGCCCTGCTCAATGAATACCGTAAACACATCAATTCCAATTATGAAAAACCAGATAACATGGTGGTTCGAATTTTTGGCTCCAGTTGCATCAGCTGCAACAAATTACAATCCATGATGATTCAGGTACTTGACCATGCAAAACTTGCTGCAGATATTGAACAAATTCACGAACCCGACGAAATAGGCAGACACGGTATCCTTCACACCCCAGCTCTCATAATAAATGATGATTTAAAATGCCAGGGTCGCATGCCATCTCTTGCCCAGGTTGAGCAATGGGTGTGGGAAGAAGCAGACTAGCCCGTTTTTTTTTATTTAATCTTGCGAGTTACAAGCAAACCGTTAAGCCAGGTTACCATTACTAGATCAATCCAAAACCAGACCATTTCCACATCACATGAACCTGAAAAATACAACTGCCTTAGTACTTGGTGCATCCAGAGGAATAGGACGAGCGATAGCGCGTACATTAGCAAATCATGGCGTTCGCTTAATTCTTACCCGATTTGACTGGCCTGAAGATTCTGATGAAATGGAGCAAGAATTTTTACAAATGGATGCCGGACACAGAATAGTCCAGACAGACCTACGTTCTGCTGATGATATTGAGAAACTTAATCAAATTATTAACACACAATACCCCTGTCTCAACATACTGATCAACAACATCGAACGTGGAGGCATGCCAATTGTCCATGGAGCCTATGAAAAGAAAATTAATCAGGAACAATGGCAACTGGAAATAGACTCAACCCTGCATGCCAAGTGGCTAGTATTTAACAGCTGCCTCCCTTCATTGAAAAAAGCTCCCCAGGCTGCTGTTATCAATATATCCTCTATAGCTGCCCTGGTAGGCAGAAGCGGACCGGCTGGTCTTATCTTTAATGATGGTTATGCAGCAGCAAACCGGGGAATCAGCACATTTACAGAAACATGGGCCAAACAAGTTTCTCCTAAAATCCGGGTCAATGAAATAATGCTTGGAATTATTGACTCAAGGCATGGCAAAGATACCAAAGGCTGGCAGACTCTTTCAAAAACAGAAAAAGAAAACCTGCTTAACCATATTCTTTTAGAAAGAACCGGAACTCCTGAGGAAGTAGCTAATACAGTGTTGTTCGTCATACGTGATGCAAACTATATGACAGGAAGTATTATCCGATTAGATGGAGGTTACGTACTTGGAGGAGATAAAATTCCAATTATGCCGGAAGGTATTCTCTAACTCTTCGCATAAACCAATATGAACTGGCGGGTGCAAATAATTTGCTTAGATATCTTTGACCCAATCCGGAAGGTGATTCAGAATATATTCACCCACTGACTCTTTCGGGTCCTCACCTTTTTTAACCTCAACTTTTCCCATAACCTCTTCAAAATCAAACCAGCATATTTCTTTGTTATCCTGGTTATATACAGTCAGAATTTGATGATTGGGTCTGTCAATATCCTCTTCTTCCTGAATTGCTGCAACTATTCCAGCTGCTTCTTCATAGGGAAGAAAACGAATTTCATCTTCACTCATAACTCGCTCCTGGTAAAAAATAAATATTTTTCACCTAAAAAAAAAGATGCGAGCAAACAGAGCCATCGGCTTTTTATTGTTCACTTGCACCTATTAGTAAAAAAGCGAGATGATAATAATCACCTCGCTTTTAACTTGTCAACTTCAGTCTAATTCAGGACGGCTTCACAATTGCGCCGGAACGAATACAACGTGTACAAGCGCGTACCCGCTTAACACTACCACCTTCACTAACGGTCCTGACTTTCTGCAAGTTCGGCAACCAGCGACGTCTGGTCTTGTTATGGGCATGACTGACATTATTTCCGGTAGCCGGTCCTTTTCCACATATTTCACATTTACGAGCCATAATATATTTCTCCCTACAGAGTATTTTTTTCAGACAAGCAATCTTATATACTTTCACACAGCATAATTTGCAAGCAAATTTTCTATATACTCAATACTCATTTGTCCACTCATCATTGTTTGTTCGCTATAACAATCCATTGAAAGCCTTATCAATATCAATTCAATGACCCAACAGTTAATTGTTTTCTATTAAGATATTGGATAACCATTTGACCAAAAACCTTCAAGATCAATACTGATTACAACATTGACCAATACAACGAAGCTGCTGAAAGAATATTTGGTATTCAAAAAAAGAACTTGTTCATTTGAATATTAATGCGTTGTTACTCAAAGAAAAATAGCAAAAATAACTGTCTCCCTTACACGCCATGAAAAAATAAAGTAGTGCAAAATCTCATTGTTCACACCATACATTAACTCCTTCTTTTGGAGGATCAAGTCTGAAATAACGCTTTAGAGCCGAAATATTTTGTTTGTCCAACATGGTACCTCTACCCAGTAAAAAAATACCAGTACCGCTCAGCACATCAGAAGCCAGCACTAAACCAGCCTTTAATTCTATTGGCTGCAAAACTTTCTCAACCATGGACACCTGTGTCTGCTCAAGCATATAAACACCATGAACAACTTCCTCCAGAACGACATACAAATCAGGATCAAACATCACCGGAAGTTGACTCCTTACTTGTGTCAAGACAACTTCCAACGAAACATCTGTACTATTAATCATTCGATCAAAATAATCAGATAACCCTATAATCCTTGCCCCTAAAGGAATAGCATCCCCCTTTAATCCATCGGGGAAACCACTGCCGTTAAATTGCTCATGATGATTACGGATTAATATTCCAGCTTTCCTGAGACTTTCAATTGAATCCACTGCAGACTGCCCCCGAACAGAGTGAAGCAGATAATCAGCTTTTTCTGCTTCATCCTGTTCAACAAGGGTCACTATACTGGAATCATTTCCAATGCCAATTTTTCCAATATCATGCAGTAAAGATGCAATTCTGACAACTTCAACTTCCTCATCATCTAACCCTGCTTTCCTTGCTATTGACTCTGACAATTTGGATACCATATCCGCATGTCGCCCGGAACTCTGGTCCCGCAATTCCATAAGATTGGAAAATGCCCGGATAGTATTTTCAAAGTTATTTTCCAGCAACCTGTTTACGGTATGAAGCTCCGTGTTTTTTGAAAACAAATCCCTGGTCTGCTCCTTAACTCTAGTCTGGAGAGATTTATTCCACTGAGCAAGTTTATCCTTCTGCTCACTGATAACAGCAGCCATTCGCTTGTTTTCCTGTTTCAACTGATACAGTTCAACAGCCTCACAAATATCACGCAAAAGTTGTTTATCATCCCAGGGTTTGGTTATATAACGAAAAGCTCCACCCCGGTTTATTGCACCCATTGCAGCATCCACATCAGCATAACCAGTCAAAACAATTCTTAATGCCTCTGGCACTTTAACTCTTGCCTGCTCGAGAAACTCCACCCCACTCATTCCTGGCATACGTTGATCAGAAACTATCAAACCAACATTTTGATTCTCATCCAACAGTTCAAGTCCTTCCTTACCAGAAGTAGCAGTGAGAACCTCAAAAGATTCATCCATAAAAAGACGTGTAAGAGCCCGGACAATATTTTTTTCGTCATCAACAAACAACACCTTTACTTGAGGTAGGGTTTGCTCTTCGCCCATATCTATCCTCCAAATAGCCACTGCAATTTTCTAACCGGACACTGCTGATTTAGAATAGTTGAAATTTTTAAGACAAAAAACGATACCTTCTATTTTAAGATCTCCCAAAAAGATTACTCAAACGCTTTTTTTACCTCTTCACATTTTTTCAATATCAATTCACTAATATCTGGCAAATCTTCCTCAGAAACAGAAAGTAGGTCGAGCGCCTGTCGATCAACCTCTTTTAACGACGAATCAAAACTTTCGCCAAACTCTAATGATTTAACCAACACATTACCTGCATACACCGCAAGCAACATTAAATCATCTGGATCGTTAACATCCAAAGTTGAAAATGGTGGGTTATGATGAAATTCTATAACACGCCTGCATCTCTCAGGAAAATTCCATTTTTCTGCCAGATAAGATCCTACCTCTCCATGTGTTGCACCCAAAATCTCCATCTCAGCTTCGCTTTGAGATATGGAACGAAGTTCAATCAGACAAGCAACCTGTTCCATATAATCAGAAAAATTTTCAACAAGTAAAGAGCAGCCGATATCATGCAAAATACCATAGAGAAAAGCTTCTCCTCCTAGACCTGGTTTCAAGCGGCTAACTAGAGTTTCAGTAGCTACAGCACAGCCAAGACTATGAAGCCATAAACCTTTAGTATCAAAGGCGTCCTTTCTTTTTTTATTTTTAAAAACTCCTGATATTGAAACGGAAGTTGCAAAATTCTTCACAGTGATAAATCCTAGTAACGTTACTGCCCTTTCTATTGTTGCCACTTTCTTGACCAAGCCATAATAAGATGAGTTGGCAAGCTTCAACAATTTTCCAGCAAGAGCCGGATCTTTTTCAATTATCTTACCCAGATCATGCGCAGTTACCTCTTCTTTTGCTGAAGCGACATTTACCTGATGGGCAACAACAGGTAGAACTGGAATATCTTTAATTTTTCCAACAATTTCTACAAGATCCATACAAACTCCGTTGTACAGCTAAATCAATTATCAGAATATTACAATCATTGCCTTTCTTCATCATCCAACACAAGGACCATCCCTGTCGTTCCTGCAGAATCACACAACGTCTCACCTTTTATATAGATGACGCGTCCGTTAACCTCGACAAATGCCAAGATTTTTCCTTTCTCTTTGAGCAATGTAACAAGACTCAATAAGTCTCCAGGTAAAACACTTTCACCTTCCATACCCACCGGTGCAACACTACCTTCACCAAAAAGTAGATTTGCAGCCATTTTATTGCATTGAACGATCATAGATTCTGTATCAAAGCCCAAAACTCCAATGGGTAGTGTATCAAGAATATATTGCCCCCTCTGCAACACCTTGTTCTGAAAAAACAGCTCACCAGTTCGTTCTTCAACGATCTGTTCAAGTTTATCATTGAGTAATTGTAATTCTACATTGGAATCCTGAAGTTTTTTGGTCAGTACTCGATTTGCTTTTTGTAAATTGTAAGTTTCCAATGCACCAGTCACAACTGAACGAATCTCTTCATCATCCCATGGCTTAGGCACAAATTTATAGATATGCCCTTCATTAATAGCAGCCACAACTGAAGCAGTATCTGCATACCCGGATAAAACAATACGTATTGTCTCTGGCCATCTCTCACGCACATGTTTTAAAAATTCTACACCATTCATCCCTGGCATCCTATAATCAGAAATCACTATCTGTGTATCTTGATTTTCTTCAAGGATCCCCAACCCTTCCTCTCCGGATTCAGCTGTATTGATGTCATAATCATCATCCATGAATATACGACGAAGAGCTTTCAAAACATTTTTTTCATCATCTACACACAACAATTTGACATCTTCTTCCATCGCTTTTCTCCAATCAAAGCAATCTGAACATATAACAAACTGTCTTCTCATTTGAGCTTCAAGAAGCGCTAAATCATTTGCCAGAGAAACTCTATATTTTTTAAAATTATCCCCAAAAGTAAAATTCTCAATATAGATATCTGTTTCTAAAAATCATAAAACTTCTATTCAATACCCTTAACAGGTAACTTCACCGTAAAAGTTGTACCTTTTCCCTCTACACTTTCCACCAACAATTCCCCATTATGTTTTTTGATAATATCATAAGAAATTGAAAGCCCGAGGCCTGTTCCCTTTCCCACTTCCTTAGTCGTAAAAAATGGATCAAAAATCTTCTCAATTTTCTCAGCGGGAATCCCTGCACCATTGTCAGCTATTGATATATACACATAGCCATCAACCTCACTGGTACTTATCCTAATTATACCTTGTGACTTAATTGCCTGTCCGGCATTTACTAAAATATTCAAAAAAACCTGGCTCAACTCATGGGAATAACATAATATTTTCGGGATATCCCCATAATTTCTGTGTACTGATGCGGTATACTTCAACTCATTCCAAACAATATTAAGGGTTGCCTGTAAACATTCGTTAATATCAGCCGATGCCATTTGTGCTTCATCCATCCTTGAAAAACTTTTCAGGTTTAAAACAATGGTTTTCACCCGGTCAGCACCTTCCAGGGATTCCTCAAACAAGTCTGGTAAATCTTCAAGGATAAAATCAATTTTCATCTTTTTCCGAGATGCTTGAATGTCTGCTTGCCCCTTTCCTGACTCAATAACATCTGATTGAATTTGAGTAAATTCACGCAACCTGTCGAAATACTTCCGCAGGGTTATCAAGTTACTTGTGATAAATCCCATTGGATTGTTTATTTCATGAGCAACTCCAGCAGCAAGCTGACCTACAGAGGCCATTTTTTCCCGCTGCAGCATATGATTTTGAGTATCTTTAAGATCTCCATAAGCCTCATTCAAATCTGCCAAAGCTGTCTCCAGTTCCACGCCGCTCGCTACTAACTCTTTATTCTTGCAAAACAATTCCTCTTCTGCTTTTTTCTGCTTGGTAATATCATGTATAATCAACGTCAGTTGAGAATTTTGATCATCACCCACTCTACCTGATGAAATTTCCAGATAAATCTCCTCACCCCCGTTACAAACTCCTGTGCACCTGTACAACTGTTCAGTTATGTCTGCAGATGATGATGTGGAAAAGCAATTTTGCACCAATTGGGAAAAAGAAGAATGAAATTTTACATGCAGAAGATCGGTTATTGGCAGATTCAACAATTCATTTTCCTGATAACCAAACATGAAGGCAGCATACGGATTGGCATATAAAATAATACCTTTTGCGTCTACCTGGAATATGGCATTACTAACTGTTTCAATGACAAGTCCATACTGCTCCTGTGTTTGCTTGAGCTGTTTTCTTAACAAAACATCGCTCAATGCTTCCTCCATTTTTTCGAGGACTTCCTGAACTCTTAATGGTTTTGTAAGAAAATCATTGGCACCAGCCTGCAGGGCTTTAATCGCTAAATCCTTAGTTGCATTTCCGGTGATAATCCAACAAACTATTTCTGAAGATTTTTCTTTTATGGCTTTAAGCACCTCGACACCTTCCATATCCGGAAGCTGGATGTCGATGAGGACTGCATCGTAATTACCCTTTACGAACTGCTCCAATCCAGATGTTCCTGTAGAGCACGTATCAACGAAGTAGCTTTTAAATGCAAAAATATCCGCCAGTGATTGACGTACTCCTGGATCATCGTCGATGATCAATATATTTCCTTCCCTATTCTGCATTTTCTTAATATTCCCAAATCATAACTCTTATACCTTCAAAACAATATGGTTGTGGCTTTTGTGTAAACAAACAGAAAATTATGAATTATTAATTTCTTTTTACTGTTGCAGCTTAAAGGGTACTCTTAAAAATACTTCAAATTGTGGCGCGTTAATTTTTAAATACAGGCAAAAAATTTGGCTATCATGAAATATGCTTATGGAAATTACAATTACGGCTAATGAAAAATCTTAAACTTACAAATAAGTACAATATAAGAAATTCCCCACTGGTCGAGATGATTAAATTAAAATCTGTTTTATTAAAACAACCAGCCCATTTCCAATGCAAATGCACTAAGTTACTTTTTATTTTATGCTTTGCTATCTCGCAAAGCAAATTTTACTCATCAATAATCTAATTTTTTTTGTCCAACTTCACGCTTAAGCAAAATCCCGTCTCTTTTAATCAAGAAATCGAGATGAGAGAGATAAGTACAAAAAGGTTACGGACATTTTTACCCAGCATGAGTTAAATTGTCCCAAACCTTGAGACAGAGGGGATTTCCACAAAATTATATTGACAAAATTCACCCTCTCATGTTATCTGAAAACGCTCATTTGATGAATTTATGAAGATGTAAAAAAGCTGTTTTTTTAAACAACATACTTTTTTCTAACCGATAAAACTCTCCTCAGCTAAATAGACAGTAAAACATTGTCAAGCCAACAGTATCCAGAACGTATGCCAAAACTAACTTTTTATTTTTCCAACACGTTCTCAATACTATAACCAAGCAACATCAATAATCGAGATAGCTACTCAATGACTCAAAAAAAACAATTTTCAATAATAGCCTTTTTTGCTTCGGTTAAACTGGCTCTTTTCCTGCTTTTTATTCTTGCCGCTACATCAATCATTGGCACACTTATCCCTCAGAATAAACCACCTGCAGAATATACTGACCTATATGGTGCCAACATGGCCAAGCTCATGTTGTTACTTGACATACCCGACATGTACAATGCATGGTGGTTTCTTGCCTTGCTCACACTATTTTGCATCAACCTTATCGTCTGCAGCCTTGAACGTATCCCCAATGTCTGGAGAATTGTCACCCAGGACAATCTCCTTACCGCTCCAGACCGTTTAAGGAAAATACGCTTAAAAACACAATTAAAATCTGCTGAAGATGCAAAAACCACTCAGAATAAGGTTATTGATGTATTGCGCAAAGCTGGTTGGAGAACCCAACAAGTTGAAAAAGATGATGGCCTGCTTATTTTTTCCCAAAAAGGACGCTGGACCCGTTTTGGTGTTTATATTGTCCACATCTCAATTCTTGTTATATTTGCCGGTGCTATCATTGGCAGTCCTGAAATTGCAAAAAATATCCTCAAAAAGCCTGGTTTCGCCTTTAAAGGGAGCGTCATGCTCCCTGAAACCCAGACCACAGATGTTGTTTATTCCTATGAAAACAGCGCCAAAATTCCTCTAGGCTTTAATATCCGCTGTGATTATTTTAATATTGAATATTATTCCAACGGAATGCCCAAAGACTATCTTTCCAGACTGACAGTTCTTGAAGATGGCAAGGAAGTCCTGAAAACTTCCATAGAGGTGAACAGCCCTCTGACGTATAAAGGAATAACCTTTTATCAGTCAAGTTATAAACCCTTCAAGGACTTTGTTATCACCCTTAAAAATCCCGCAGGAGCTGTTCAAAATACAGTTATCCCTTCAGGGAAACAGGTTAAATGGCCCCAAGGCAATGTTTCATACGGTATCATTAATACCGACTCTTACAGAGAGGCAATCAAGAGGGTTAAAGTATGGTTTTCTGACAACCAGGGACAACCTTCCATTTTTTGGATAGAAAACGGTAGAGAAGCCGTTATTGAGAGACCAAGCGGTTCATACACCTTCACTGCAAAACAGATGTATGCCACTGGCCTGCAAGTAGCAAAAGATCCAGGTGTCTGGTATGTTTATACAGGATGCACTCTAATGCTCATAGGACTTGTTATTGCCTTTTTCATGTCTCACAGAAAAATCTGGATCTTTGTTAATAAAGAAGATGATCAGATCGAAATTCTCTGTGGAGGAAATGCCAATAAAAATAAAGTCGGTTTCGAAAAAACCTTCAAAGATTTAACTACAGCTATCAGTTCAGATATCTCAACACAATAATCTTTGTACACAACCTTACTGGCTTGATTTTTATCATCAAAGCCGTATTTTTAAGACTACTCGATAAACGGATAAATTCATGAACAGTTCTCAACTGCTTGGTATTACGACACTGGCGTATCTATTATCTACTGCATTTTACATGGGCTACTTTCTCTTTAAAGCAGAAAAAGTTGGCGTGGCAGCTACGCTGGTTACAATTCTTGGTATTATTGTCCAAACTTTCGGTCTCGGACTCCGTTGGTATGAATCTTACCAAATCGGTATTGGCCACGCCCCCTTGACCAACATGTACGAATCACTGATTTTCTTTGCCTGGTGTACGATGTTAATGTATGTGGTCATGGAATATAAGTTCAAAACTCGAGTTATAGGAACCTTTGTTGCGCCATTAGCCTTTGTCGCTATGGCATATGCATCATTTGCTAAAGGCATGAACCAGGAAATCAGTCCACTGGTTCCTGCATTACAATCAAACTGGCTCATCGCTCATGTAGTAACCTGCTTTATCGGTTACGCCGCATTCAGTGTTGCTGCCGGGCTGGGCATCATGTATCTTCTTAAAAAAAGAGCCAATGATTTACAACTCGAAAAAAATTCGCTCACTGCAACTCTACCCGAGTTGCCTATCCTCGATGATATAACTCATAAAACTCTGGTTTTTGGTTTCCTTTGGCTTTCTGGAGGTATCATTAGCGGTGCTGTATGGGCAAATGAAGCATGGGGTACCTACTGGAGTTGGGATCCAAAAGAAACATGGTCACTTATCACCTGGTTTCTTTATGCTTCTACCCTGCATGCCCGATTTACTCGCGGTTGGAGCGGTAATAGAATTGCCTGGCTTGCCTTACTAGGATTTGTAGCTGTGTTTTTTACATATTTCGGCGTCAACTACTGGCTTTCCGGACTACATAGTTACGGATCTGGTTGAGATTAAACAACAATGACAAGATGACATTTCCCGGCTTCACGATAGGAAAAAAATCTTTGTGTTTTTTTTCATTAGCAACGTTAGTCTGCCAACCAAATAAAAACTTTTTTCTTAAATACGTTCGCTCTCTCCATTCTTGACAAGCTATCTCTAAAACGCTATATATGAGTGGAGTTGAATGAGTATTCAGTGATACTAGTAAGTAAATCAACAACAAGGAGAAGAGAGATGAAGCGATCAATTATTTGTGCTGTAGCAGCTGCCTTCCTCTGCACAGTTGGCATGGTAGGCGTCAGCTTTGCAGACAAGGGGCCAGCTGACATCAAATTTGAAACCAAAAAACCGGTTATCTTTCCACATGCTGCGCATCAGGAAAGAATGAAGTGTGCCGACTGCCATCACAGCCAGGATGATGCAGGTAAGCAAGTTGCTTACGTTGATGGGCAAAAAGTTGAGAAATGTGGCTCTTGCCATAACAAAGAGTCTGGAATGCCTAAAAAACTGGCTTCTTTAAAAGGTGCTGGACATGCACGTTGTAAAGAATGTCATAAAAAATCAGGCAACAAAACCTTGACTAAATGTAACACCTGTCATGTCAAAAAGCCTAAAAAAACAGTTTCTCATTGATGACTGACAAAGTAATTAAAAAAGGCCGCTTACCTAAAAAGGTGAGCGGCCTTTTTTATTGAACCGTAATTATTGCTTTCCAAAAGCCGCATCGATAGTACAAAAAGTGCCTATACTACATACATCGGGACCTAGTCTCTATGCATTCTTGATATATCACCGATGGATAACACAAGATTTCCCAATCCTGTCAGCAGATTTAAACGATTTTGCCGTATGGCTTTATCATCTGCCATGACCATGACATCTTCAAAAAAACTATCTACAGGTTCTTTTACTTTAAGCATCATATCCAAAGCTTGCTCATACTGCTGAGACTTTAAAAGTGGAATACAACTCGATCGCACCTGTTCCAAAGTTTCGTATAGATGTTGCTCAGCCTTTTCAACAAAAAGGCTTTCATCAACAAGCGTGGACTGATTTTCCTTGATGATATTTCGGATTCGCTTAAAGGATCCAGCCAGTACTGAAAATTGATCTTTTCCACTAATAACTTCCAGTGCCTTGATCCTGGATGCAGTCTCAACCACATCATCAAATGCGACAGAAGTAGCAGCCTGAACCACTTCAGTCCTGCTGCCACATGCAACCATGTCATGTTCAAAACGCAAACGGATAAATTCAAGCACCTGATCCTTGGTAACATCAGAAACATCCACTACACCTTCATATCCTGCAAGTGCTAGATCTATAAAAGATTGCAATGATAGTGACAGGCCGTGTCCCTTTAACACATGAATTATACCGAGACAAAGACGGCGTAGTCCAAAAGGATCTGTTGTTCCTGTTGGTTTTTCACCTATTGCAAAACAACCAACTACGGTATCAATCCTATCTGCCAGCCCAACTAGACACCCAAGCAAACTCTCAGGCAATTTAGATCCTGCACGTACTGGCAGATAATGTTCGTGTATGGCTAGAGCAACGTCTGATCCTTCGCCATCTTGAAGCGCATACTCTCGCCCCATTATCCCTTGAAGTGAAGGAAACTCACCCACCATTTCAGTAAGAAGATCTACCTTACAGAGCATTGCAGCACGCTCGGCAGCCTCTTTCATGTCTGGAAGTAATTCAGATGCTAAAGCTCCTGCTATCTTCTCAATTCTTGATGTCTTTTCAAGCATGGTACCAAGCTTTTGCTGAAAAATGATACCTGATAAATTTGGATGCCTGTCAGCAAGTTTCTGCTTTGAATCTTCGCGAAAGAAAAACAAGCCGTCTTCCAACCTGGCCCGCAAAACACGCTCATGGCCGCTGACAGCAAGCTCCCGATCCTTAACATCTGTATTATTAACAGCAACAAAAAGTGGCAGGAGGTTGCCTGTCTCAGATACAACAGGAAAATATTTTTGATGCTCACGCATAGAAGTAATAAGAGCTTCATCTGGTAGATCAAGAAATTTTTCATCAAAGCTACCACAAACTCCATATGGCATTTCAACCAGATTCGTAACGATGTTCAACAACCCCTCATGCAACACTGGTCTTGCACCAGATTTTCCAGCTCGCTGCTGAACGACCTTTTCAACTTCCTTTATTACAGATTCCTTACGGACTGCTGGATCTACAATTACAAATTCGTTTTCCAGATTTTGGCAATACTGACTAAAGTTTTCAATGGTCAATTCACCCTGTGACATAAAGCGATGCCCTAAGGTAGTATTAGAACTGATAATGTTTTCAATTGTAAAATCTACAATCTTATTATCATATAATGCCAGAAGCCATTGAATCGGTCTTGCAAAGTTAAGGGTTGAATCAGCCCAACGCATGGATTTAGGAAACGGCATTTCCTGAATAAGTTCCAAAAGAATTCTTGGCAGCAAATCATGAGTATCTCTGCCTTGAACATCTTCAACAGCCATAAGATATTCACCTTTTGCTGTTTCCACTACCTGCAGCTTGCCAACCTCTATCCCTTTGGATCTTGCAAAACCTATAGCTGCTTTTGTTGGATTGCCATCTTGATCGTAACCGGCTTTTACTGCAGGGCCGACATGTTCCTGGCGCCTGTCCTCCTGCCTGGATTGCAGATCTTCAATTACCAAGGTTAGCCGTCGGGGTGTACCAACAGTTTTTATTGAACCGTAGGACAGTGAAAGCTTATCAATTTTTTTCTTTGCGGCTTGTCTAAGAAACCCCAAAGCTGGAGCAATATAGCCTGCAGGAATTTCCTCAGTACCAATTTCAAATAACAATTCGTTCATAATTACTTGTTAATTTTCCATATTATCTTGAGGCCCCTCAATAGAGGCAAAAGTAGAATATCCAGCGGCATGATTTTCAACAACTACTCTAAACCAGCCAATAGCATCATCCTTGGACAAGACCCCGGCAATCCCCTTGCAGGCAGATTCAACAGAATCCGGAATATCATTATCAAAACGGAGACCTTTCTCAACCAAATCTATCAGATCTTCTATCCAGATAAACCTATTAAAACGAACAGAAACGCGGGATTCACCCCATTTTCCGGGAAATATAGGTAATTCTCCAGATCTAATAGTAGAATTTGCAGAAGTAATAGGTACATCAATCTCAAGAATCAGATCATCGTCTTCTTCTAAAAATCCATGCATTCTACATTGATATCTTGCAGCACCTATTCCTGATTTTAAAGGATCAGGCTTTAAAAAGTAGGGAAATTCTATCTCAAGATGAGCTGCTTCTGCGTTTAAGGTTCCTTTCACCTCTTGAAGAATCAAGTGAAAATTTCGCAAATTAAATTCACCATGAAATCGATTCAAAATTTCAACAAACCTGCTCATGTGGGTTCCTTTAAACCGATGAGGCAGGTTAACATACATATTAACAGTGGCTATAGTTTCCTGTAAGCGGCGGGACTTATCCAGAACGGTTACAGGATAGGAAATCGTTTTGACCCCAACCTTTCTAATATTAATGCGCCTGTCATCACGCAAATTTTGGATATCTTTCATAACTTAATCAGAAAAGATAAGAGAACTTAACAAGATGTATCACTTATCAGTCCAGATATTTCCTTACTGCTTTTTTTAATTCGTTAAGGTTGGCTGATTTTACAATATACTCTTCAGATGCCCATGAGCCAAAATCCTGTTTATATTCCTGATAGGCAGAACTGAGAATTACCGGCAAATCAGAATTAATCTCTTTCATCCGACGCAGGACTTCAATGCCACTCATTCCTGGCATGTTTATATCAAGAATAACCAGATCTGGTTGTTGATTGGTAAAAATATCAAGGGCTTCTTCTCCATTGTATGCGGAGACTACCTTATAACCATCTTCTTCAAATTCCTCACGATAAAGAAGTTGAATCCCCTCTTCATCATCCACCAGTAATATTTTCTTCATTTTGTTTCCCTTTTAGCTACTGGAGTGAATAAAAATCAGCCTCTGTATCAAATAATAATGAAATTTCTTAACTTATAAAGAAATTTGTAACAAAATATCTGGATTGAAATTAACTGGCTTAGAGTAATTAACGAGAAATTATAGCCTGTTGACTTTAAACTCACATCTCTTTCCAATCTAAAATAAACTAAAATACTTCTCTGAGATAAGTACAGGTATCTTCTGGAGGCATTGAATTAATATAAAAACCAGATCCCCATTCAAAACCGGCTATACTGGTCAACTTAGGTACTATTTCAAAGTGCCAGTGATAATGATCAAGTGATTGAGACCTGAGCGGTTGTGTATGAAGTACAAAATTGTAAGGGACACCGGGAATACAGGCATCAAGCCTGCGCAGACTCTCTGAGAAAATTTCAGTAAGGGATGCCAAAGACTGTTCATCCTGTTCTGAATAAGAAGAATGATGTACTTTCGGCATAATCCACATTTCAAAAGGAGTACGGGGAGCAAAAGGTGTCAATGTGACAAAGTTATCATTTTCACAAACCAACCTTATTTTCTGTTTAATTTCCTGCCGGATAATATCACAAAAAACACAACGATCCTTGTATTTAAAATAGGAGAGGCTGCCATCCAGTTCAGAGACAACCATTCTTGGTAGAATTGGCAAAGCAACCAATTGTGAATGAGAATGTTCAAGGGATGCTCCAGCTGCACGTCCATGATTTTTAAAAATCATAACATAGCGGAATCGAACATCTTTTGATAAGTCTTTGATTCGATTCTGATAGGCTTTAAAAACCAGGATCATTTTTTCTGGAGGCAAAAACGTAAATTGATCTTCATGCCCAGGACTTTCTACAATGACCTCATGGGCACCAATTCCGTTCATTTTGTCGTAAAGCCCTTCACCTTCTTTATCGAGGTCTCCCTCAATAACCAATGCCGGGTACTTATTTGGAACCACTCGCAGCTGCCAATCTGAACAATTGGCATAACCTTCTGCCCCTCTGCCATAAACCAAAATTTCAGGAGGTGTGGTTTTCTCGTTACCAGGACACAAAGGACAGAAACCACCTTTGGTTTTATAATCTTCTACAGCAAAATCCGTTGGCCGCCGGCTTCTTTCCTTTGCAATTATAATCCAGCGACCCAAAACTGGATCTTTGCGTAATTCGGGCATATTGTTTTAACGTCCCTGCGCTTTTTCCTTCTGTTCCTGTTGAGTTTTGCATTCAATACAGAACTTGGCAACCGGTCTGGCTTCAAGTCTTTTAGATGCTATATCATCTCCACAACCATCGCAGACACCATAAGTTCCATCATCTATACGATCAAGTGCCTCATCGACCTTATCCATTAATTTGCGTTCACGCCCACGAATACGAAGCTCAAAGCTACGATCAGATTCAACAGATGCCCGATCATTGGGATCTGGTATATTACCACTCTGGCTGGTCATCTCTTCAAGAGTCTGCTCAACATCAGTGATAATATTACCTTTCATGCCTTCAAGTTGTTTTTTAAATTTTGATAGATGTTTCTTGTCCATACTCATACTCCGAAAAACAGGTTCAGTTCCAATCAAAAATTATCATTTTTGACCACAGGTCTTAAGTGATAATCATACAATAAGAAAACATTATTGCAAAAGGGTTGATCTTATTTTTTTTTAAAATAACCGCTCTTGCCACCACTTTTCTTTAACAAACAAATACCATTGATTTCCATATTCTTATCAACGGCTTTACACATATCATATATCGTCAAGGCAGCAACACTTACAGAAGTCAGGGCTTCCATCTCCACACCAGTCTGCCCACTAACTGAAACTGTGCTCACAATTCTCACAGTATTTTCACTATCAAGATGTTCAAAATTAATTTCTACACTGGTAATACCCAGTGGATGACAAAGCGGAATTAACTGATCCACCTTTTTACATGCCATAATACCGGCAACACGTGCTATCCCCAGTACGTCTCCTTTAGCTACTGATCCTTGCTTCAACTTTGAATAAGCAAGAGAAGACATACTGATTTTTCCTTCAGCTGTTGCCCGTCTGCTGGTGATAGCCTTTTGCGTAACATCAACCATTATGGCATTGCCAGCAGCATCAAAATGTGTGAAATCTTCCTCAGCCATTATCAATATTATTGGTCCTGTTGTTTACTTTTGTGTTTCCCCATATGTCCATGAAACAGACGGCTGAAAAAACCCTCTTCCTGATGCTGACAAAGATCATCGAACTCGCGTAAAAGTTCTTTTTGTTTTTTATTAAGCTTTGTAGGAGTTTTCACCTGTATCTCTACAATCATATCCCCCTTGGCCCCACCACGCAAGCTTGGAACCCCTTCCCTGCGTAAGGTAAAATGTTCACCTGCCTGGGTACCAGCCGGGACTTTTAACTGTGTCGATCCGTGAATGGTAGGAACTTCCACCTCACACCCCAAGGCAGCTCGCACCATGGGCATGGGGTATTTGAGAAAAATTCTCTGTCCTTCCCTACCAAAAAATTCATGTGTCTGTACATGCATAATCACATAAAGATCTCCGGCATGGCCACCACGACGACCTCCTTCTCCCTCACCACGTAAACGCATGCGGGCACCTGTATCAACACCAGCAGGAATTTTCAAACTAACTTTTTTAGTTTTGTTGTTTAACCCCTCACCATTGCAATCATTACATGGCTCAGTTACTACCTGTCCGGCACCACGACATTGTGGGCAGGTAGAGCTTACCTGGAAAAATCCTTGAGAGCGTATAACCTGACCACGACCATGACAACTGGGGCACACCTGAGGTTTGTAACCGGGTCGGGCTCCAGTTCCCTCGCATGTCCAACAAGTCTCACGCTTAGTGATATCCACTTCTTTTTCCGTTCCATGAACTGCGTCCAAAAATGATATCTCCATATCATAACGCAAATCATCTCCAGAAACAGGAGCATTTGGATCACGACGACCACGTCGACCTCCGAATCCAAAGATATCTCCAAAAAGATCGTTAATATTGGAAAAAATATCATCTGAATTGCCTGGTCCGCTATACCCGCTATTCTTTAATCCATCATGTCCGTATGTGTTGTAAATCTGGCGTTTCTGCTCATCTGAAAGCACTTCGTATGCTTCGGCAGCTTCCTTGAACGAGTCTTCTGCTTCGGCATCACCAGGATTCCGGTCTGGATGGTACTTCATTGCCATCTTGCGGTAAGATTTTTTGATTTCCTCCGCACTGGCTTCTCGAGCTACCCCGAGAGTCTCATAATAATCTCTATTCATTCTTACACAAATTATTCAGATTGTTCCGCAATTTCAGCAATTCCTTCAGAATCGACAGGTTCTTCATTACGTTTTGGAAGATCTTTGATATTATCAAAGGTCACTTTTCCAGCAGCAATTTCTCGCAAGGTCATGACAACCTCCTTGTTCTTGCCTTTTACCATGTGAGAATCACCGTTACGAATCTGATGAATTCTTTCCACAGCCAGATGAACCAAAGCAAACCGGTTATCATCTCCTACCTGAGACAGACAATCTTCAACTGTAATTCGAGCCATTATATTTGTACCTCCAAATAAGAACAGATAAGTGGGACACTTCTAAATGTAGCCACTCTTTTTATTGACCGCAGCAAATACGAACAACGGCATATCATCTGTTAAATAAATCTCAAGTCCCTCATTACTGATTAAATCAGTTACACCAAGAAACCATTAACTTTATAATTATTATGCTTTGTATATGGCTGAAATCCACATCTCACCAGCCACCTATTGATGCCACTTATTTTTCAAAAGGATTTTTAAGAAGAATGGTTTCCTTTCTGTCAGGGCCGACAGATACAATAAATGGCTCTACTTCGGTTATATCCTCAATGTGCCGGACATAATCTTTGGCCTTTACCGGCAGGTCATCAAAGTCCCTTATACCACTAATTTCTTCATTCCAGCCATCCACTTCTTCATAAACAGGTTCAGTGACAGCAGCCTTACGAATATTGGAAGGCATACAATGATATTCCTGCCCTTCAACCATGTATTTGCGACAGACTTTTAATTTTTCCTGACCAGAAAGCACATCGAGTTTGGTAATAGCCAGCCCGGTTAATCCGTTAAGACGTACAGCATCAGAAGCAACAACTGCATCGAGCCAACCACAACGACGACGACGCCCGGTGGTTGCACCAAATTCTCCACCTTTTTTCTGCAATTGATCACCGACAATGTCACCTTCTGCCAATTCAGTTGGAAAAGGTCCTTCTCCAACACGGGTAGTATAAGCCTTTAAAATTCCAATAACCGAATCAATATGAGCAGGTCCAAAGCCACTACCGATACAGGCATTTCCAGAAATAGTATTAGAAGATGTCACAAACGGATACGTTCCATGGTCAATATCAAGCTGCGTGCCCTGGGCGCCTTCAAAAAGAACATTCTGCCCTACTTTTCGAGCTTTATCCAGTTCCATGGAAACATTACCCAAAAATGGGCCTAGTTTCTCCGCGTACCCTTCAAATTGAGCGTATATCTCATCAAATGAAACAGGCTGAGAATCAAATTTTTTCTGAAGAAGAAAATTCTTTTCATCCACATTTGATCGCAGCTTATCACGAAGCAAATCATGATCAAGTAAATCACCAGCTTTGATCCCAAAACGACCTATTTTATCCATGTAACATGGTCCAATGCCACGTCCGGTAGTTCCTATTTTTTTCCCTTTAGACAAGGATGCTTCCTGAGCAATATCCAAACTTTTATGATACGGCATGATCAGATGTGCATTTTCACTGATCATTAATCGTTTGGCAGTAACAGGTAATCCCTGTTGATTGAGCTGCTCCATTTCATCCAGCAGAACACCTGGATCAATAATAACACCGTTGCCGATCATGCATTTTTTTTCTTCGTATAGTATGCCTGATGGAATGATATGAAAAATGAATTGTTTACCATCAACAATTATAGTATGTCCGGCATTATTACCACCCTGAAACCTGACGATACAATCGGCATATTCAGTCAACAGGTCAACAATCTTTCCTTTACCTTCGTCGCCCCACTGGGTACCGACCACTACAACATTGGCCATGAATGACTCCTGAAAACTCTCTGGTTATCTGATATAATCTCTACAGCTTTACTGTAATTGTCTTAAAAATAGTCGTAATAAATAAGTTACGCTTGTGTACAGTTCCACTGAAACAAAAAGCAGAACACTCATAAATTTTCGCCAGGACCAACATTGCCTTAACTGAAACAATATTTTCCCAACAATTTTAATTTTTTCTTGCGACTGAACAAATATACACTGCCACTCAAAAGGAGGGGCAATGTATCAGAATACTCTTTTCTTCATGAGAAAAGACATCTCAACAAAAACGGATAAACATAGCCGAGAAGGATAAAAAAGTCAAACAGGGAAAAAAGCAAACCTGAAGCACAAATAAGAATATAACCGTAACAAACATCAATTTATCACAGACAAAACCAGCAAACAGACAACACCTTTACCCGATACTCGTTTTCTCCTACCGCATCTATTCTTTAGGCCAAATCCTGACAAGATGTAATATCTCACGAACTGCAGCACATTCGCATTTAATGGGACATAGTTGCAACTCATGCTCATTCATACAGTATTCCGAACAGGTATCGCTTCCCGAAAATCTTTTCTTAAAAAAAGGTCCCTTATAAAAATCAGCAAATTCCTGCGCCCTAATGGCCATGGTGGTACCACAAGAATGGTTAAACAAGAACAAACCTTCCCTAAGATGCTGAAAATTCACCTGATAACCACTCAATACAATCTCTTTATCTGCAAGAAATTTTTCTCTTTCCCCCCAGACAAATTTACAATTACTACATTCTTTAAATATTTCCAGATCGTTCATAAATGCTATTCACCAGGAATACAAATATATACTTTAGATACCTTGATAAATCTAGTTTCGGAGTTAGGATCTGGGCATGCAAAGAAATAGCTCCACATACTAAAAAAAAAACGAAATCGTCTTATTTCAAAATTGTATTTTATTTCAGCTCAATTTTTTTTTTATAAATGACTAAACAAATGACCCCGAGACTGAAATCCCTCACTTTAAAAACTAACGGATCTCGGGAAATGAAGGACGCTGCTTAGAAGAATAGGGAATGCGCCCCTGGTCTTCAAGCATCTGCTCAACAGCTACTAATTCATCATCAGTTGAAATAGTCTCAACACCCAACTTTTCAAAGCGGCAGTTACAATGCACGAATTGACCTGCACACCATGGACATATCTCAACAGGACAACCAAAAACATGGTTTTCACCCACGGAAGCATGACAGGCCGGACATATTTCCGTATCGCAACTCAAGGAATCAAGCAAAGGAAAAAGGTCCTGAGCAGTGTTGTGCTGCAACAAATCTTTCGGGTCTTCAATATCAAAGTAATCCAACAATTCTTTGTCCCAGATTCCCTCTTCAATTGTCCCATGAAACTCTATACCTTCACTTGAAACAAGATAGACATAACCCGATATAGAGGTCATAGCCAATAGCAAAAACAGGCCTTTTTGCCTACTGATCAATCGAATCTCCTGAACCCAGTCATCTTTTGCATCCGGCAAATAGCTGTAAAATTCATGCAACAGCTCTACTGCTATCCTATCATCTTGGTACGTATCAAGAAGTTCTGCTGCATCAGACAAATATTGTTTCGGCACTGAAAATTCCATCAATTCCCTGATGGCAGCGTTCCTGGCATCTAAGCTGACATCATCCATTTGCTTCTCCTGACTTTTTAACTTCCTCTTTCCACCGGACTGTTTCCCTGGTGATATCCTCAGCCTGGCTAATGGCAGTCACTACTGCAATCCGCCTGGCGCCAGCTCTCACGAGCTCTTTGACATGATGTAATTTAATTCCCCCCATTATAGTAAATGGTAGACTACAATAAGTAGAATAATCACAAATTGCCTCAGGACCAACAAACTCTTTCAACCCTTCTTTTGTACCAGTTTGGTATATTGGACCAATGTTATAATATGAAGCTGCAAGTTTTTTTTGGTTCTCAAGAATCCCCAGCCTCTCGACCTGTTCTATAGTATTGCAAGACACACCAATGAGCATATCTGGTACCAGACTGTATACCTCTTCAGGTGGTAGGTCGCCCTGCCCAACATGAATACCATCGGCATCTGCAAGCATTGCAATATCAATACGGTCGTTAACTATAAACAAAGCACCGCACTTTTTAGTTTTTTCCCTAAAGTAACGGGCCTTTGCCAATAATTCGCGATCATTTGATTCTTTATCCCGCAGCTGAACTATTGAGGCCCCGCCATCAAGTACAGCATCCAGCCATTCACGATCAGAACGACCTTTGGCTAATTTCTCACATGAAACAGGGTAGACATCAACCTTTTCTGTAAATTGCTTCAAGCGGCTGTGATACACAGCAGAACGTTTAAACATTAATTCTCAACCTATCATAATTTAATAAATAGCAATTCGAACTTAAAAGGAAATTAAATAATTCATTTCCAAAGTGCAAATAATTCATCAATGCCTTTATTGGCAAGATCCGCCATTGCATGAAACCTCTCTGGAGCAAAAGGAACACCTTCTGCACTTGATTGTACTTCTATCCACCTTCCATCACCGGTCATCACAAAATTTGCATCCACATCAGCCTGACTGTCCTCAATGTATGCCAAATCCAACAGTGACTCACCATCAACTACACCAACACTCACAGCAGCTACCGGCAAAATAGCAGGCATCTTGTCAATTTTCCCGGAAGAGAGCATGTTTTCAACAGCTTGCCGTACTGCCAAAGCAGCACCGGTAATTGAGGCACAACGAGTACCGCCATCTGCGTTAACCACATCACAATCCACCCGCAATGTATATTCACCTAATTGTTTTAAATCCAGCATCATTCGTAAAGATCTGCCAATGAGCCGTTGTATTTCATAGGTTCGACCAGTTCTTCCAGAAACAGCCTCACGTCGCCCACGACTATGAGTTGCACAGGGAAGCATCCCATATTCAGCTGTTATCCAACCTTGACCGCTATTTTTCAAAAAAGGAGGTACTTTCTCCTCCACACTGACACCGCACAGAACATGAGTATTGCCCATCTTAATAAATACCGAGCCGTCAGCACCGGGCTGAGCACCATATTCAACTTTAACACTACGTAACTGATCAGCCTTTCTCTTATCTTTTCGCATACTGTTATTTTACTCCCAATAAATTTCAAAAATATAAATGTATAAATATGATCTCATATCATGATGGTTACAATCACATACTATAGACTCTAACAGCTAAACAATCTTTTTTTTCCCGAGACATGTCTTCCTGACAACAACCCCAAAAACACCTATTAATACCCATTTTAATACCAGCAACTTACCAAATTCCAAATGATCAAATATGTTCAATATTTTTTTCTACCAAATTAATTTTATACAAACCGACTATTTATGTTAAAATGTTTAAGAGTAAAACATTCAACAACTTAATTGATGAGGAAAAATCATGGCAAAATCATCACTTGCAATCTTTACAACCCTTGTATTCTTACTATTGACCCCACCTTTTGCAGCTGCTGGTGACTTGGAGGATCGATACGAAGAACTCCTGGAAGAAAATGGATTTGTAGTCAAACAAGCCATTACAGTCACCTCTCCAACCTACTTCAAAGTCGAAGCTGAAGCTCTGGATAATGTCACCTTGAAATGTACTGCCTACTTCATGGAAGAAGTTAAATTATCAGATACCTACCGACTTACTCCCGATGATGAAGAAATTGTTTTCAGAATTCCCGACAGTAAAGTCAACAGATTCGTATGTGTCAAAGCTGAAGAAGGTAAATGAAAGAGACGTCGGCCTCTCACCTCAGACAAAGACTCCAGATTCAAACAGCTAGACTGACTTTTTCTCTTTGATTATTCCATAAGACAACCTGTATAACTGCCAAGTTCCCTGAGCCAGTTATACAGGTTTTTCCTGGCCTCTGTTTCCCAAAGATATCTTGCGCCTTAAACCAATATAATTTGGCCTTTTGTTATCCGCCATAATCAAATTAAAAAGAAACTGTGAATCTGTTAAATCATGTGACACCATTTTTAAACATATTATGAACACAAACCTCTTTGGCTGGACCGGCAAATTACTTCATATTGACCTTACATCAGGTAGCTTTAAGATTGTACACCCTCCTCAAAACATTTACCAAAAATTCATTGGTGGCAAAGGTTTAGCTGGCAATTACCTACTCCCCTTCGTTACCCTGCCCTGGGACCATGAAAGCATGCCGGTTTTAATATTTACCGGCCCCTTGGTCGGTACAGCTGCGCCTACTTCCGGAAGAACTACAATCATGTCCCGTTCTCCTCTCACTCACACCATTGCTGACACATCTGTCGGTGGTCGCCTTGGCTTTCAACTGAAAAGAGCTGGCTGGGATGGCATCATCATCACAGGAAAATCCCCTTACCCCTGTGGAGTAGAAATCGAAAACTCTGAAATCAAAATACATAACGCCACCAAGTTAAACGGCAAGCTAACAGGCTTTTGCTTTGATTTACTTGGTAAAGGAGGTCGCTCAGTCTTGCTGACAGGACCTGCTGCAGAAAAAAATGTTGCGTTCTCTTCACTGATGATTGATCGGCATCATTGCGCCGGACGTTCAGGAATCGGCTTATGCTGCTGGAAAAAAAACCTGAAATACCTTTGCGTCCTTGGGACCAATAAGGTCCGCATCCATGACAAGTCCGCCCTGTCAACTGCCCGTGAAGAAATCCTCCGCCTTACCTCATCATCTCCTGTTCTTATGGGCCAAAACGGGTTCTCCAATTTTGGTACTGGCTCCATCTACGACCTTATGGATTCCAGAAGAATGATGCCCACCACTAATTTTAAACATACATATTTTCACAAGACTGACAAACTCAATGCATATGCCTACAAAAAAAAATATACCACCAAAAAACACGGTTGCATGGGATGTCATATCCGTTGCAAAAAAATCGCTCAAGGAGGCGGGAGAAAAGGAACATCCATGCCTGAATTCGAGACCATGTCTCACTTCACTGCTCTGGTGGGCAACACTGACATTGACATTGTCATGCGGGCCAACAATCTCTGTAACCAGTACGGCATAGATACAATCTCAACAGCAGCAACACTGGCTTGTTACCAAGAGATTACAGGTGAGGCAAGCATCTCTAATAAAATTATTGATCTTATACATCAAATAGGCACCGGTTCAAGTGAATTAGGCAGGCAACTGGGTAAAGGCTCACTTGCTTTCGCCAAGGCACATGGTTATCCCCAGGCATCCATGCAGGTCAAAAATCTCGAACTTCCTGCCTATGACCCCAGAGGAGCATATGGGATGTCACTTGCCTATGCCCTGTCGACAAGAGGTGGCTGCCATTTACGCGCCTACCCAATCAGCCATGAAATACTCCGAAAACCCGTCGCAACCGACCGTTTCACCTTTAGCGGCAAAGCTAGAATTATCAAATTAGCCGAAGACCAGAACAGCATTATCGATTCCCTCACTGCCTGTAAATTTATTTTTTTTGCTGCCGGACTCGAGGAATACGCCAAAGCTTTCACTGCTGTAACCGGTTTAGCAACTTCTGCCCAGAAATTACTAAAAACAGGTGAAACTATTTATTATCAGGAAAGAATCATGAACCATTTAAATGGTTTTACTGCCCAGGACGATGATCTGCCCCGACGTTTTTTCGAGGAACCTGGAAGCAGTGGTAATTCCATTACAATTAAGCCAATAGACAGAAAATCCTTTCTTGAGGCCAGAGCCAGGTATTACCGTATTCGCGGTCTTGGCCCAGATGGTGAACCTCTGGAAAAGAAAGCAAATGAACTGGGGCTCCAATGGAAAAACTCATAAATAAATATGTCGACAAAATGATAAAGGACGGTCTTTCCGACTTTCCTCTCGTCTGTGGACTTGATGACGAAATTATCTGGAATCGTACTGATGACACCATAGATGTACTGGAAGAAGTGCTGGAAAAAATGAGTATCAACTCACTTATCTGCGCCAGTCCTGCAAATCCCTACGGGACCATCCTGCGATACCTTGCCAGCCGTTACCCAAAATCGATTACTCCAAAAGACTGCGAGACCAGAACATTCCTTCACCAGCTTCCCGTAACTCATTGTTTTACAGCCAATAACATCCTAAAACATCTTCTCAGACACAAATCTGTTATTGTCTGCCAGGAACACGAACTACGTATTATCACATTTGGTACGGTCAGCCCGGAACAGGCTTATGTTACATTCAGCTCTGTCTGCTTTGCCGGATTTGTATTATTTTTTTCCCTATACTTAAAGGATCTTAAACATGGCAAAGTTTCCGAAATCCAACAGCAGGCCTATGACAAAGTCACCTCAGAGCTGAAAAAGCCTTATCTAGAAACGCCTGTTCTCACTTCAGGACCTTTTCTTGATGAGGAAACAGTATACAGAGCTATAATAGAAGCTGGTAGGAAAGTAGTTGAATATGACCTGGTTGACTCTTATTTTGGTAACATTTCCTACCTTTATAACCATACTGCCTACATCAGCCAAACCAGCAGTTCTCTAGACGATCTTGCAGGATGTATTGATCCTTGTCCCCTGGACAACACTTCTTGCAGCGGAATAACAGCATCAAGTGAACTCTATGCCCACAGCGAAATTTTTTCCAGAACAAACGCTCGGGCAATCCTTCACGGTCATCCTAAATTTGCAGTCATTTTATCCATGGACTGTGACAATCTTGCTTGTAACAATAGACATCAATGCCATATTAAATGTGACGCAAAACGCAAAATCACCGACATTCCCATTGTTCCTGGCGAGGTGGGCACCGGTCCCTACGGCCTATGCAATACCCTGCCTAATGCTATTATAAATCAACGAGGGGTCATTGTCTGGGGACATGGCCTGTTCACGTCAGCTACCCATGACTTTAACAAGGCTTTCAAAAATCTGTTGCACATTGAAAATATGTGTCGGCATGAATATTTTGAAAGAGTAAACAAAGCCAATTAACAAACTACTTTTTCCCATGTTTTATTTATTAATCCTTGACCATCTATCCTGCTAGATTGATAATAAATAATAATCCCAACAATATTGCATAAAGTCCATCTCCATGGCTTTCTGTTTACCAGATATACTATTCTAACCTTGATTACAGGAGATAACTGTTGTGCCACAGCAAAAAAGTTATGATTTCCTAATCGTTGATGATGAAAAACAGATATGCCTGATCCTATCAAGATGGATAAACAATGAAGGCTACTCTTGTTTATCCACTCATAGCGGAGAAAAAGCGCAAAGACTTCTCGATGAGCTTTCCTTTTCTGTCGTAATTACTGACATCATGATGCCCAACGTTTCCGGCATTGACCTCCTCAAACATATCAAATCAACAAAATCTGAAATACCAGTCATCATGATAACCGGACTTGATGATCAGCAAACTATCAAGACAGCTTATGATCTCGGTGCCTATGGTTACATGAACAAACCTCTCCAGCAAAACAATGTACTAAGCAATATCATTAATGCATTGCAACGCAGAAAACTTGAAATCGAGAACAAACTTTATAGCCAAAAGCTTGAAAGCCTGCTTGAAACAAGAACAAAAGAAATTGAAGATGCTCTGAGTAACGTTTCACAAATAATGGACAAAATCATAAACGAGGAAGATTTTAACGTTCGATTCGACAATCCCTCTTTGCAAGATTGCTACAAGATTATGCACTGCCGTAAAAAAGATTGTCCATGTTTTGGTAAGGGCAAAACAAGGTGCTGGCAAGTTTGCAAAACAAGTTGTCAAGATCATGAAACAGAGACATTTATCAAAAAATATCAAACATGCTGCAAATGCCCGGTCTTTCTCAAGTCAACTTCCAGCTATACAATGAAAATAGGTGAGCATTTCAATAATATGATGAATATGCTGGCCACGAAACACTACCAACTTGCAGATTCATACGAACAACTAAAACAATCTCAAAAACAAGTTGTCACACAGGAAAAAATGGCCACTCTTGGCCTGCTGTCGGCTGGAATTGCTCATGAAATCAACACACCCATTGGCTATGTCTCCAGCAACCTGAAGATGATGATTAAATATACCAACAGGATTCACGATTTCTTAGCTGTTCAGACATCCGTTTTAAAAAATTCAGCTAGCAGCCAAGAACTTGCAGATGTTAAAATTAAAAGGAAAAAAAAATCAATAGATTCCATACTTATTGACCAAAAAGATCTTCTAACAGAATCCATCGAAGGGTGCCAACACATTCAATCCATTGTCAGTGATTTAAAAATATTTTCACGTGATGACACCAACAAACCAACAACTGTAAATCTCAACGATGTTATTAAAAAGACAATTAATGTTGCCAGAAATGAGTTGAAGTACAAAACCCAAGTAATCAAACAGTTGGAAGAACTACCAGATTTACAATGCTACCCAAACAAAATCTCACAGATTATTTTAAACTTACTAATAAATGCCTCTCAAGCAATTAAAGAAGATGGTGAGATTGTTATCAGCTCAAAACATAAAGAAGACACAATTATTATATCGGTTACTGATAATGGTTGTGGTATATCTTCAGAAAAGCTGGAAACTATTTTTGAGCCTTTTTATACCACAAAAGAAGAAGAAAAAGGTACAGGGTTGGGACTGACAATAAGTTCCAGCATCGCTCAAAAACACCATGGTTCATTATCAGTTGAAAGTATACCCGGCCAGGGATCAACATTTACCCTGTCTATCCCTGTAGTCTTTGCTTAAAACCACTGTTGCAGGTATTAAATAAAACTTCTCATACACTATTTTTTTCGTCCTTGCCAACGCTGTTTGACCCTGTCAGTATCAAATCACATGCAAACTATATTAAGATATCACAACTTCCCACATATACATTTTCACATGAAAATATTTTTTATTAGTTTTTTTTCCATTATATTTCTACTCATAACCAGTTGTGCGGAGAGAGAGAACAAACAAACTATACCTGATTCCAGACGATCCATTAAAAAGCTGCACAAACAAGAAACTGTCACAGGTATTCTTATTAAAACTACTAAAAAATCCAATTCAATAACTGTTGAAACTCCCCAAGGACCCCTTACATTAAGATATGCTGGAAATTTTAAAGATATTAAACCACTTCAAGCTGGAGTGGCAGTAATCCTCACACTCAACAAATCAGGTGAAAATAAAGGTAAAAAGATTGTCCGCATCCAAGAAAAGCGTCCATCTTTATCAAACGCAGCAACTGAAATCCTGCCAGAAGAACTTTTCCAACTCATCACCTCTACCCACTCTACCCAGGCAAATAGCAATCATCTTCTGATCGATTCCCGTCCTGCCCATCTTTTTCATCAGGGACATATACCAACGGCCATTTCGATACCTTATGACACGATGGTAGAAAAAGTTCAGTCTCAACTATCAATGACAGACAAAAAAAGATTACTTATCTTTTATGGCGAATGTCCCACATGTTACATGAGTTCTAAAGCCGCTTTACTGGCCCAAAAAATGGGCTTCACAAATATTAAAGTTCTGCTCAAAGGTGTACAGGGATGGAAACAATCGGACCACTATATATTTACAACTAGATCAGTGGTAACGAAAAAGAATCCTATACTGCTCGACCTTCGCCCTACTAAAGAAACTGTGAAAGGTCATATTCCAGGGTCAATAAACATTCCGCTTGTCCAGCTTACGTCCTTCAGACAAAAATTTCCAAACAACAAATTTGAGCCTATTGTTTTATATGGATATGGAGAGCAAGCAGAGCAGGCATTACAGATTTTTAAAAACTGGGGATTTTTAAATGTCACCCTTCTCGAAGGAGGCTTTTCAGGTTGGCTTCAGGCTGGCTACAAAACTTTGAAAAAAACAAAACCAACAAAATCTCAATGGAACCAGGCAATCACCAAGGGGGAAATTACAGTCGCTGATTTTCAAAACTCCATAAGAAAAAAATTACAAAAAACTACAATACTTGATGTCCGTACTCATGATGAAATCAAAAACGGCATAATCTCCAATGCCATCCATGTCCCTTTAAATAATCTACATGACAATCTTGCTCAACTGCCCATGAATAAAAAAATACTGATTTACAGCAGCAATGGAGCCAGAGCAGAACTTGCCCATCTGTCATTACAGCAAGCTGGGTTTAAGTCCCGTTATCTCTTTGCCAACGTTATCTGTAAAGATGGCCAATGTGAAATTGAGAAATAACATCAAGATTTCGAACACCTATTAATTCATAATTGACTTTCCATATTTCTCTTCGAAATTTCCATCTGACTTAACTACCGTAATACTGCATGCAAGAAGTTGGTTTAATAATAAATCTTCAGGTGATTTATATACAAGTAAGGCCATTCCAACTTTTCCCTTTTCCCAACCATAAAAGTTAAACTCAAACTCAAATAGTTTTTGAGAAAAGGAAAGAGGTCACCATTTTAAAGGCCCCTTTTCCAAGTGTTTTATTATCAGGTATCTAGCACTTGCAGCGGCACCACAGCAACCTCGCCCTTATTAACTTTATAGGCCTGCACCGGGGCCACTCCCGCCATCAGGCTGACAATAACATATACCATATCAGGGTCATGGGCTAGGCGAATGTCCTCTACAGAAGGACGTGCAGGAGTTTCTGGGTGGCTGTGGTACACCGCCGCCACCTGTAAACCCATTTCGCGAATCTGGCGGATTGCGGCAAATTGCTCCTTGGGGTCCATGGAGTAGTGATCAGGAGCGCCATCTATGTTGGTCAACTCGAAATGATGACCAATCACTCCGTCCTTGGCTGCCAGGTAGCCGCAGGCCTCGTTGGGCTCCTCCCGTCGGCCATGCTCCCACATGGCGGTCAGAATTTTTTCTTCAATCTTCAAAGTCATCGTTACAATCCTTATATGTTTGGACCGATCATTTCAGCATGATGGTGTCATTGGATATTTTATCAGCAGCTTGGTCTTGCTCGGCATACAGCTCATCCAGGTGGGTGCGGGCAAGATCCAGGTAAGGCTCCATCATCAGAGCGATCTTGAAATTCTGGACCGCCTCTTCATTGCGGTTGAGCTTGCGCAAGTTGACCCCGAGGTTGGCGAATTCGATAGCCTGGGAAGGGTCCACCTCAATACTGCGGGAAAAATGGGTGACAGCGGTTTCGTGATCACCCAGTTTGTAATGGCAAAATCCCAGCATGTTATGCAGGTCCTGTCTTTCATCATCCTCTTCGACGCCCAGGCGCAGAATCCTGATCGCCTCCTGATACTCGCCCATGTCTTTCAGACACTCCCCCATGAAGGAGTAAATGTAGGGCAGATCCTCGGCCTCGGGGTTCAATTTCAATGCTTGATTAAAGTGGGTAATGGCATCCTGGAACTGACTTGCAGCCGCCTTTTTTTTGCCCAGGTAGAATTCGATAAAATAGGATGGGGGCAAGATCTCACTCATTTTCTCAAACTGTTTGATCTGGGCAACGGGATCGCTGATCTGCTCGTGGGCAAGTTTTGCGGCAAAAAGCCCGGCGTTCTTGCTATTGGACCGCTCCCTGAAATGGCAGCCAGGTACGATGGTGTAAATTGCGGGAACCTGCAGATCCTTATGAGCCACGTCGATAAGAAACACCTCCATATCCAGCCTGGCAAGAGCTGCAAGGCAGTTTTCAATCTCCACCTTCATATTGTTATCACCAAGATCGGGCAGGTCATCTAACTTTACGGTGCGGCCAGGGTTGACAATGTAATCCACCTCATCCAATGACAGGGGCTTGGGCAGACCACTGGCCTCATAGTTACATTTAGAATTAAAATCTCCGGCCAACTGGGCGACTTCGGTCAGGGCCCGGATAAGGGCCTTGTTTGGCTCAGGGGTGGTGCCGGCGGTATAAACGATCTCACTGGTTTCAGGAAAAGTAGATGGATCCATGGCCATCGCCCCAACCGTGGGAATGCCGGTATCAAGGGTGAAATCGTTGAGCCAAACCTGAATCCCGTGGCGAGTGAATTTATCCAGCAGCTCAACGGCCACCGGATCAGTGATCGAATCTGGATCTATCAGCGGGGCCTTGATCCGCTCACGGGTTATCACTGCGCAAACGTGGCGCTCGACGATCTCACTGAGCCCTTGCAGTATCGCCTCTTCATAGGAGTTGCCAGCTGAGGGGCCGTTGAATTCATTGATTGCATAGAACCAGGAATAGGGGACCAAAACCACCTCACCCCGGTTGAGGTTGGTTCCCCAAGCCCACCGGATGGGAATATCAGCAATCAGTTCTGCCAGAGTTTCTTCCGATGTGATCTCATCGTGTACCGATTGAAGCAGGTATTTAAGGGACAAGAGCGGCAGTCCCTCGGCCTTGAGTTCGGCGTATGTGGCCCGGATGAAACTGTTCGGGTTTTGATTGAAACTGAAAAAGCTAAAGCGCTCAGCCAATTCCATAACGGCGCTGGCCTGAGACTGGGCAGGGGTTGCGCCCTTGCCCATCTGCTTCTTGTTACGGATGACCTCAAAGGCTTCTCTGCCACAAACGCTGAAGTAAACCGGGATATCCAGTCTGCCGGTGTCGACCCGCTGAACATCGGTCATGATATCAAGCTTGATATCGACCAGTTTCTGCTTGAACCTGGCTATTGTCTCCTCGGG